>WNGI01000138.1_pt1 | contig 64845 bp, 67 predicted proteins | sample 5400621 | NCBI WGS metagenome assembly WNGI01 (sample SAMN13153374, study PRJNA577476) | soil metagenome | isolation source: 20 cm soil or saprolite under Garry oak tree replicate 1 | place: USA:California | collected 2016-06-15 | reverse complement strand
GTCTGCTGGCGGACTGTCCGGCCGGGCGGGATGCCGATCGCGAGTCGCATGGCGAAGCTCTGCGACAGGGGCTGCTGCGCCGCGACCGCCACGTACAACATGATGGCGAAGAACACGGCCGCCAGCTTGATCGGCCAGTTGCGAACGATCAGTTGCCCGAGGCTAGCGCGGACGGTCATCGATCAGCCGCCGGATCAGAATTTCGTTCACGGGACCGTCCCACTCCGACGCGCCGATCACTTTCTTGACGATCACCCCGTCGCGATTGATCACCCAGCTTTCGGGCACGCCGGTCGCCTGGTAGGCCGGCTTGATCGCCCCCGTCTGGTCGTGCAGAATGTCGAAGCTGAGCCCCAGTTCACGCGCGAATGCTATGACGACGGAATCGTCTTGCTCGTCGATGCTCACCGCCACCACCCGGAAGTCGCCACCCGCTCCGAGGCGGCGGTACAGCCGCTCCATCGAGGGCATCTCCACGCGGCAGGGCTGGCACCAGGTCGCCCACACGTTGAGCAGCACGACCTTGCCGCGGTAGTCGGCGAGGGTGGTGGGGCGCCCGGTCCGCAGGTCTGTCGCGTGAAACCCGGGTGCTGCGGAGCCCACCCCCAGCAGATCGATCTGCGGCCGGATCTTGAGCGCGAGGGCCGTGCCGAACACCAGCGCCATCACGACCCCGATCGCGACCGTCCATTGCCGCGGTGCCGTCATACCGTCACCAGGCAGCGCCGCCGCAGGTCCCGGACTTCACGGGCCGGGTCGCCGCTCGTGAAGATCGCGTTGCCCGCCACGAACGTGTCCGCCCCGGCCGCGTGGGCCGTCGCGACGGTGTGAGAAGTGATCCCGCCGTCCACCTCGAGGAACGCGCGCGAGCCGTGCGCGGTGAGCAGGTCGCGTGCCCGGCGGATCTTGTCATTCGAGGCAGGAAGGTACGTTTGCCCGCCGAACCCGGGGTTCACCGTCATGATGAGCAGCAGGTCCAGGTCCGCGACGACTTCTTCCGCGAGCTGCAGCGGCGACCCGGGGTTCAGCGCCAGCCCGGCGAGCATGCCCTGACCGCGCGCCGCGGCGAGCAATCGCTGCACATGTACCGTCGCCTCAGGGTGGAATGTGAAGACGGACGCGCCGGCGGCCGCGAACGACTCGAGATACCGCTCCGGCTCCACCACCATCAGGTGGACGTCGATCGGCTTGTCCGTGAGTCCGCGCAGCGTCTCGATCATGTTGGCCCCGAACGTGAGGTTCGGTACGAAACGCCCGTCCATCACGTCCACGTGCACCCAATCGGCGCCCCCCGCCAGCACCTGCTCCACCTGCTCGGCGAGCCGGCTCAGGTCCGCCGACAGCACGCTGGGTGCGATGCGAACTCCCCCCCCTCCCCCTCCCCCGTTGGGCATCAGGGGCTCCGGGCCACGACGATGTCCACCACCGTGCCGGGCGAGGCCAGGGTGCCCGCCGCCGGCTTCTGTCCCACCACCGTTCCGGGGTTCGCGTCGCTCGTCCGCCGCCGGGTCACCGTCCCCAGCGCGAGACCGTCCAGCTCGAGCCGCGTGCGGGCGTCCGCCTGCGACATGCCCAGCAGGTCGGGCACGGAGATCGTGGGGGCCCCGCGACTCACCACCACGGTCACCGGGGCCCCCGGACTGAGCACCGAGGTCGCGGCCGGGCGCGTGAGCATCACGATGCCCGGCGGCGCGGCCGCCTGCACCGACTCCACTTGTGCCACCGTCAGTCCCGCCGCCGCGATCAAGCGCCGCGCCAATTCGCTGTCCAGCCCTGCCACATCCGGTACCGGAATCTTGGGCGGACCCTCGCTCGACACCAGGGTCACCCGCAGTCCCGCCGGCGCGCTCACGCCGGGCGGAGGGTCCTGCCACACGATCGTCCCCTGGGGTGCGGTAGGGTGGGCCTCGGTGCCGCCGTCCTGCACTTGAAGGCCGGCCTTCTTGAGCTGGTCCGAGGCCTCCGGCAGCGACAGCCCCAAGACGCGGGGCACCACGCCGTGTCCGTGCAGGAGCGGCGCCGGGAACAAGACCAGGTACGCCGTCAGGTAGCCGCCGAGCAGCGCGCCGAGCAGCGCGAGACCCCAGCGGCGTGCGCCGAGGCTGTCGAGCGTCGGGAGGTTCCATTCCCGGACCGGCGGGATGTGCCGGCGCAACCGCATCATCGCACTCGGGCGAGTCGCGCCGCATACGCGCCGTCTATCCCGTGGCGCTGCGGCAGCGACTGAAAATCGCCGGCCGGCGTGAGCAGGACGGCAGGAACCGCGTCCGCCGCCGAGACGCGGGCGAACTGGGGGTGGCGCGCCAGGAACTCGGTCACGATGTCGTTGTTCTCCTCCGGCTCGAGAGAGCACGTGGCGTAGACGAGCAATCCACCCGGGTGCACCAGCGCCGCGGCGGCGGCGAGCAGCGCCCGCTGTCGCTCTGCGGCCCGCGCGATGGTCCGGGGCGTCACCCGCCAGCGGGCATCCGGGTGTCGGGCCATGGTGCCGGTGGCGGAGCAGGGCGCGTCCACGAGCACCGCCGCGAGCGCCGCCGGCCGGAACGGGGCCGCCAGAAGATCGGCGACCGCCACCCGAATGGCCACTCCCGCCCGCCGCGCCGTCTCGAGGAGCCGGCCGACGCGCTGGCGCCGCGCGTCGCCGGCCAGCACGTGCGCCCCTCCGCGCTCCAGCGCGACGGCCTTGCCCCCGGGAGCGGCGCAGGCGTCGTACACGACCGTGCCGGGGGGGATCGCGGCGAAGCGGCAGGCGAGGGCGTGGGCGGGGTCTTGGACGATAAAACCACCCTCCTCGAACCCTGGTAGTTGCGCGGGAGGCGGGAGACGGGAGCCGGGAGGCACCAACAGCTGGAGACCCGCTCCATATGGTGCTTCTCGTACCCCGAACCCCTCTGCCTGGAACCGAGTCGTGAGCTGTTCGATGCTCCGGCCGGCGGGCTGCAGCGTGACGGCCGGTCGGGTGTCATTCCACGCGAGTAGCTTCGTTGCGTCCGCGTCACCGAAATTGCGGCGCCAGCGCTCAACAAGCCATTTTGGGTGAGTGAGCTCTGCCTCCCGTCTCCCGCCTCCCGTCTCCCGCGCTAGACTGCGCAGCGCCCGATTGACGTAGCGAGCCCCTGCTTCGCCGGTCACCTCCCGCGCCAACTCCACGCTCGTCGACACCGCGGCGTACGGCGGCACTCGTGCCAGCGCGCGTAGCTGATAGGCGCCGAGCCGGAGAACGTCGTGGAGGCGGGGGTCCGCGGTCGTGAGCGTGAGCATGCGGTCGAGCTGGGCGCGGCGCCGCAGCACGCCGGCCGCCAGCTCGTAGGCGAGGCGGCGGTCGCGCCCGATCAGGTTCGCGAGCGCCGCCTCGCGGGCGCCCTGGAGGGTGGCACCCGCGTGCACTGCGTCGAGCATCTGCAGTGCCGCGCGCCGGGCGGCCGTGGCGTCCTTAATCCAGCATCCCTTCCAGCGGCGAGGAGGGCATTGCCACCTCCCGCTTGGGCATGCGGCCGGCGAGGTAGGCCGTGCGACCCGCCTCGACGGCCAGGCGCATGGCGCGCGCCATGGCCACGGGATCCCGCGCCGCGGCGAGCGCGGTGTTCATCAGGATCCCATCGACGCCCTGCTCCATGGTGAGACAGGCGTCCGATGCGGTCCCGACGCCGGCGTCGACCACGACGGGCACCTTGAGCCGCCGCTTGATGGTGCGCACGCCGAACGCGTTGAGGAGACCGAGCCCGCTCCCGATCGGGGAGGCGAGCGGCATGACGGCGGCGCAGCCCGCGTCTTCGAGGCGCAACGCGGTCACCAGGTCCTCGTTGGTGTAGGCGAGGACCTTGAAGCCCTCCGCGACCAGCGTGCGCGCGGCGACGAGCAGGCCCTGAACATCCGGGAGGAGGGTCTCCTGGTCGCCGATCACCTCGAGCTTGATGAACTCGTTGAACCCCGCCTCGCGGGCGAGGCGCGCATAGCGGATGGCATCCTCGGCGGTGTAGCATCCCGCGGTGTTCGCGAGCAGGAAGTACCGCTTCGCGTCGAGGTGATAGAGGACGCCCTCTTCCTTCGTGCGGTCCAGGTCCACGCGTCGGACCGCCACGGTGACGATCTCGGCGCCGGACGCGTCGATCGCCCGGGCCATGGTCTCGTTGTCCCGGTACTTCCCCGTGCCCACCATGAGGCGCGAGTGGAACGAGCGCCCGCCGATCGTGAAAGGAATGTCCAGCATCAGCCCCCTCCGACGAAATGCACCAGCTCGATCGCATCCCCCGGTGCGACCGTGACCGCCCCGAGGGCCGGACGCCGCACGATGGTGCGGTTGTGCTCCACGACGACGGCGCGCGGGTCGAGCGCGAGCGACTCGAGCAGCTCGAGCAGCGTGGCGCCCCGCGCCACCGCGCGGGGCTCCCCGTTGACCGTGACACCGACCGTGTCGTTCATCCGTTCAGCTCCTCGAGCATCCGTCGCGCCGCGTCCGCGGGATCGGCGGCATGCCACAGCGCCCTGATCGCGGCGACGCCGTGGATGGCGACCTCGGCTACGAGCGCCGGGATCCGCTCCGGCGTCACCCCGCCGATGACGATGACCGGCAACCCGACGGCGGCGATCTCTTTCAGCCGGGCGGAGCCGAGCGGCGCCCGGTCGGGATGCGTGGCGGTCGGAAATACCGGCCCTACCAAAAGATAGTCGGCGCCGCCCGCGTGCGCGGCCTCGGCCTCGCGCAGGTCGTGCACCGACTTCCCGATCCACCAGCGGGGGTTCAAGCGGCGCGCGTCCTCGGGTGTGAGGCTCCCCTGTCCCAGCTGGACGCCCGCCGCGCCCACGGCGAGCGCCACATCGAGGCGGTCGTTCACGAACAGGCGGGCCGGCGGACCGGCGGACAGGCGGACGGCGAGCTCGTAATGCTCGAGTCCCGACAGGGCTCTGCCCCGAGCGTGCAAGGCCAGCTCCGAGCCGGCACCCGCGGCGAGCTGTCGGGTGATCTCGCCCAGGTCCGGCCGGCGGGCGACCCGCTCGTCGGTGATGGCGTGCAGCCGCGGCAGGGCCGGGAGCGACTTCACCCGAAGCGCTGGCCGGCCTGGGCGCCGCGCCCGCGCACCCAGTCCGCGGCGGGCATGCGCGACTTCCCGGCGGGCAGGACTTCGGCCACCTGCACGGCCCCCTGTCCGGTGGTAATCCGTAACCCGTCATCCGTCGGACGCACTTCCCCGGGAGCCCCGCTATCCTCCACAACGCGAGCGCCGAACAGCTTGACTTCGCGGCCGTCGAGCTCGGTCCAGGCGCCGGGTGTGGGGTCGAGGGCGCGGATCAGCCGCGCGACCCGCGCCGCCGGATCGGCCCACCGGATGCGCGCCGTATCGCGCGTGAGCTTGGGCGCGTAGGTCGCGCGCGCGTGCTCCTGGAGGTGCGGCTCGAGGCCGTTGGTCTGGAACAGCGCCAGCGCTTCGACGAGCGCCTGGGCGCCCATCTCGGACAGATGCTCCGACAGCTCGCCGCCCGTCACGTCGGGGTCGACGGCGTGCGCGATCTGCAGCAGGATCGGACCCGAGTCGAGGCCCTCGTCCATCTGCATGATCGTGACGCCCGTCTGCGTGAGGCCGTTCAGGATCGCCCATTCCACCGGCGCGGCGCCCCGCAGCTCGGGGAGGAGCGACGGGTGGAGGTTGATCATGCCGCGACGGGGGAGCGCGAGCAGGTCGGGCTTGAGGATGTGGCCGTACGCGACCACGACGCCCACGTCCGGCGCGAGCGCACGCAGGCGCTCGAGAAACGCGGGATCGCTGGGCCGCTCGGGCTGCAGCACCGGGACGTCTTCCGCTTCGGCCGCCGTCTTTACGGGCGTCGGAACCGCGGTCGAGCGGGAGCGGCCCTGGGGCTTGTCCGGCTGCGTGACCGCGGCGACCACGTCGAACCCTTCTCCGAGCAGCGCTTCGAGGGAGGGGACGGCGAACTCGGGCGTCCCGAAGAAGACGACGCGCACCTAGAGTTCGCCCGCCGGCTCCGGCGTCACGTCCTTCACGTATCCGGACTGTCCCTTGCGGGCCTTTTTCCACTTGGCGAGAAGCAGTCCGCGTTTCACGGCGCTCAGATGGTCGAGGAAGAGGACGCCATCCAGGTGATCGATCTCGTGCTGCGCCGCCCGCGCCTTGAAACCGGACAGCTCGACCTTGTAGAGGCGGCCGTCGCGATCGAGCGCCTCGAGGGTCACGCCGAGGTGACGCTCCACCTCGCCGTAGATATCGGGGATCGAGAGACAGCCTTCTTCGGCGGCTTCCATGACGTCGCTCGCCTGAACGATGCGGGGATTGATGAGCACCAACGGCGGCGGGGCGTCCTCGCCCACATCGACGACGGCCACGCGGCGGGCGACGCCGACCTGATTCGCCGCGAGCCCAACGCCTTTGGCGGCGTGCATCGTCTCGAACAAATCGTCCACCAGCCGGCGCACGGCGTCGTCCACCGTGGCGACCGGGGTGGCGCGCTGTCGCAGGACGGGCGAGCCGAGCAGGTGGAGCTGCCTGATGGTCACTGCGGCTTGGCGACCTCGACCGAGCGATTGAGGATGTTCGCGATGTTGGCGCGCTGGACGATCAAGCGCGACTCGGCGCTCTTGACCGTGACCTCGTCGTCTTTCAGGTGCACGACCTCGCCGATGATGCCGCCCGACGTGACGATGCGGTCGCCGCGTTGCAGCGACGCCAGGAGCTGGCGGTGCTTCTCCTGCTGCCGGCGTTGCGGGCGGATCAGCATGAAATAGAAGATCGCAATCAGGGCGCCGATCTGGATCAGGAAGATGGGCAGCCCGGCGCCGGCATTCTGGCCGGAGGGCGCGAACAGCAGGGTGAACAGTCCGTGCGCGGTCATGCGGATCCCGAGTGCAGGTAACGGCGGCGCCAGTCCCCGGCCCACGGGCCGAAGGCGTTCCGCCGGATCGCGGCTCGCATCTCCCCCGCGAGCCGGATCAGGTAACGAACGTTGTGCAACGACAACAGCCGCAGCCCCAGCAGCTCCTCGGCCATGAACAGGTGGCGGAGATAGCCGCGCGAGAACGTGGTGCAGGTCTCGCAGTCACAGGTGGCGTCGAGCGGCTGCGGATCGTCCCGGTGCTCGGCGTTGCGCATGTTGACGGGCCCGTCGGGTGTGAAGGCCGAGCCGTTCCGGCCATTGCGCGTCGGCGCGACGCAATCGAACAGGTCAACCCCCCGCTCCACCGCCGCCACCAGATCCTCCGGAAACCCCACGCCCATAAGATAACGCGGGAGGGTGGGCAGCCTCGGCTCGAGCCGCTCGAGCATGTCGTACATCACCGCCTTGGGCTCGCCCACGGACAGGCCGCCGATCGCGAGGCCGGTCCAGGAGCCGAGATCGAGGATGCGCCGCAGGCCTTCGGTGCGAAGGTCCAGATGCGTGCCGCCCTGTAGGATCGGCCAGAGAGTCTGGCGGACGGGCGGACTGGCGGACCGGTGGTCAGTGACTGCAGCTCCGTCCGCCAACTCCGCGTGCCTCTTGGCACACCGTTCCAGCCATCTCAGCGTCCGCTCCATGGCGTCCCGTGCAGTGGGGAGATCCGCGCCCCCCCGCACCACATGGTCGAACGCCATCGCGATGTCGGCGCCGAGCACCCACTGGATCTCCGTGGCGCGCTCGGGGGTGAGCGTGCGTCGACCGCCGTCCACGTGGCTCTGGAACTCGACGCCTCCTTCGTCCACGCGACGAAAGCCTTCGAGCGAGAACACCTGAAAGCCCCCCGAATCGGTGAGCAGCGGACGGTCCCAGGCCATGAACCGGTGCAGGGCCCCGAGCTTCTCCACCACCTGCTCGCCGGGCCGCACGTGCAAGTGATACGTGTTCGCGAGCACCAGGGTCGCGCCTACGCTGCGGAGATCGTTGGGCGAGAGGGCGCGCACCGTCCCCTGCGTGCCGACCGGCATGAATACCGGTGTCTCGACGGACCCGTGGGGCAGGTTGAGCGAGCCGACCCGGGCCGCGCCGCTCCGAGCTTCGATCTCAAACTCGAACATGGACCCGCCGGTCAACCCCGGACTCGCGTCCGGGGTCAGTGGGCGTGCCGGGGAATGACTGACCCCGGGCGCCAGCCCGGGGATCCCGGGAGAATCGCACTACACCACCACCATCGCATCGCCGTACGAATAGAATCGATATCGCTCTTTCACGGCTTCCCGGTACGCGCCCATCACCCGCTCATAGCCCCCGAACGCGCACACCAACATTAGCAGCGTGGAGCGCGGCAGGTGAAAGTTCGTGAGCAGCCGGTCCACGGTCCGGAAGGTGTACGGAGGATAAATGAAGAGGCTCGTGTCGCCCGCCCCCGGTCGGATGGTGCCGTCGGGCGCCGCCACGGTCTCGAGCGTCCGGACCACGGTGGTCCCGACCGCCCACACGCGCCCACCGGCCTCCCGTCTCCGGTTGATCAGCCCCGCCGTCTCGTCGCTCACGCGGTAGGCCTCCGCGTGCATCCGATGATCCGCGAGGTCATCCACTTCCACCGGCTTGAATGTGCCGGGGCCGATCTGCAGGTCGAGCGTGGCGAGCGCCGTGCCCCGGCGCTTGAGGCGCTCCAGCAGCTCGGGCGTGAAGTGCAGCCCCGCGGTCGGCGCGGCGACGCTGCCGTCGTGCTCCGCGTACACCGTTTGGTAGCGTTCGCGGTCCTCGGTTCGGGGAGGCCGTCGGATGTAGGGCGGCAGCGGCACCTCACCGTACTTGGCGAGCGTGGCCGCCGCATCGAGCTGGCCGACGAACTTCACGCGCCGGAGCCCGCCGCCCAGCACCTCGGCGATCTCCACCGCACTGTCGTCGCCGAAGGTCACGCGCCGTCCCGGCTTGAGCTTGCCGCCCGGATGCCCCATCGCGAGCCAAGTTCCGTCGGGCAGCTCGCGGACGAGCAACAGCTCCGCCTTGCCGCCTGACCCGCGCATCCCGCTTCCCGCGACCGTCCGGGAGTCCTTGAGGGCATCCCGCATCCCGCGTAGTCTCGCCGGAATTACCCGTGAGACGTTCAGGACCAGCACGTCCTCCGGCGCCACCAGCTCCACGAAATCCGGGAAACGCACGTGCCGGATACCGCCGGTCGACCGGTCCACGACCAACAGCCGGCTCGCGGTGCGGTCGGGGAGGGGATCTTGCGCAATGAGATCGGGTGGGAGGCTGTAATCGAAGTCGGAGGTATGCATGTGAAAACGCGGAAGTCGGAACGCGGAACGCGGAACAGATGGTCGTGCTCCTGCTCCGCGTTCCCACTTCCGCGTTCCGCGTTCAGGTGTCGAACATCGTCGGCTGGTCCGCGCTCTTGGGGGGCGTGAAGCCAAAATGCTTGTACGCGCCCGCCGTGGCGCACCGGCCACGCGGCGTGCGGGCGAGGAACCCCTGCTGCATCAGGAACGGCTCGTACACCTCTTCGAGTGTGCCCGGGTCCTCACCCACCGCCGCGGCGATGGTGGTGAGTCCCACCGGCCCGCCTTCGAACTGCTCGATGATGGTCTTCAGGATCCGGCCGTCCATGTCGTCGAGCCCGAACTCGTCCACGTCGAGCCGTTTCAACGCTTCCGCGGCGACCTGGGCGGTGATCTTGCCCCCCGCGCGCACCTGCGCGTAGTCGCGCACCCGCTTCAGGAGCCGGTTCGCGACCCGCGGTGTGCCCCGGCTGCGGCGGGCGATCTCGGCGATGCCCGCAGCGTCAGCGGGGACGTCGAGGATGCCGGCCGAGCGACTGATTATCTGGGCGAGGTCGTCGGGCGGATAGTAGGCGAGCCGCTCCACCAGTCCGAACCGCGCGCGCATCGGCGGCGTCAGGAGGCCGAACCGCGTCGTGGCGCCGATCAGGGTGAACCGCTCCAGCGACATGGGGATCGTCTGGGCGTGCGGACCCTCGGCGATCCTCACGTCGACGCGGTAGTCCTCCATCGCCGGGTACAGGAACTCCTCGAGCACCGGCCGCAACCGGTGTACTTCGTCGATGAACAGGATATCCCCCGGTTCGAGCGAGGTGAGGAGGCCAACGAGATCGCCGGGGCGCTCGAGCACGGGACCGGACGTGGTGCGGATGTTGACGGCCAGCTCCTTCGCCATGAGGAGGGCGAGGGTCGTCTTCCCCAGCCCGGGCGGGCCGAAGAACAGCGTATGGTCGAGCGGCTCGCGCCGCTGCTTCGCCGCGTCGATCGCGATCTGCAGCGATTCCTTCACCTTCGCCTGGCCGACGAACTCGTCCAGCCGGGACGGGCGGAGGGCGGCATCGGTCAGCCGCTCGTCGGGGAGGGCGTCGGGTGTGGTAACCTGGGTCCGGGAGTGGGTGGTCATTATTCTCCCACTCTAAAGAGTGGGCCCGGCGAAACCCAACGCTGAAGCGTATTGCTCACGCCGCCTTCCCTTTCCCCAACGGCCGCGCCTTCCACCGCACCGGGCGCGCGTCCCGCTCGAGTGCGTGGCGGGTATGGCAGGTGACGCACTCGTCCATCGCCCGGGTCGCGGTGTCGGGCACCAGGGTCCGGTTGGTCGAGCCGCAGCGCGTACAGATCCATTCAGCCGTTGTGGCCATGGTTATCCGTGGGTGAGAAGTTGGAGCGCCCGACGCACCAGCGTCTCCGTGTCCCCGCCGCCGTCTGCGGCGAGCGCCTGGCGCAGCGCGCCGTCCGCCTCGGCGGTCGCGTACCCGAGCCGCTCGAGGGCGTGCAACGCCGCCTCGGCGGCTCCTCGCGCCCCGCCCCCACCGGTCGGACCCGCGCCCGCCTCGGCAAGCTCCTCAAACTCGCCGAGCTTGTCCGCCAGTTCAAGCGCCAGCCGCTCCGCCGTCTTCTTTCCGATGCCCGACACCGATGCCAGCAACGCGATGTTCCGCTCCTTCACTGCCCGCGCACCGCGCTCGACTCCCAGGGCCGACATCAGGGCGATCGCGATCTTCGGCCCTACACCGCTCACGCCGATCAGCCGCTGGAAGAAGCGTCGCCCGGCGTCGTCGTGAAAACCGTATAGCGACCAACCATCCTCCCGCACGACGAGCTCGGTCGCGAGGCTCACCGCCTCGCCTACCGCAGGCAGTCGCTCCATCACCCCCAACGGGACGACGATCTCGTAGCCCACCCCGCCCGGGGTCTCGATCATCACGCGATCGGCCTGCTTCGCGGCGAGCCGGCCCGAGACCTGCGCGATCACGACCGGAGGATGTGCGTGAGCGCCACGGCCACGCCGTCCGCGGCGTCCGCGGGTTTGGGCGCGTCCTTGAGCCGCAGCAGCCGGGCGACCACACGTCCCACCTGCGCTTTGGGGGCGCCGCCCGCGCCGACGACCGTCTTCTTGATGGTCGCCGGGGCATACTCGGCAATCACGAGTCCTCCCTGCTCGGCGGCGAGGAGCACGACCCCGCGCGCGTGGCCGAGCACGAGCGTGGTGTGCACATTCTTATGGTAGAAGGCGTTCTCCAGCGCGAGGATGCCGGGGTGATGGCGCGTGATCAGCTCGGTGATGTACTCGTGCAACGCGCGCAGGCGTTGGGGCAACGGGCTCCGGCCGGCCAATCGAATCACGCCGCACTCGACCAGCCGCCCCATTCCGGGGGCGCCGTTCCCGGTTTCGATCACTCCGTAGCCGGTGACCGACGTCCCGGGGTCGACGCCCAGCACCCTCACACTATGCCGTCGCCGCCGCCAGGGCCTCGGCGTCGATGTCGAAGTTCGAGGAGACCTTCGCGACGTCGTCCATCTCTTCCAGCGCTTCGATCAGGGCGAGCAGGTGCTTCGCGTCCTTCCCGTCCACTTTCACGGTGCTCTTGGGGAGCAGGGCGATCTCGGCCGTCTGGACCGCGATCTTCTTGGTCTTGAGCCGCTCGGTGATCTGGTGCAGCTGGCCCGCGGGTCCCGTGATCAGAAAGACGTCGCCGTCGCGCACCATGTCGTCCGCTCCCGCGTCGAGCGCCGCCTCCATGACCGTGTCTTCGTCGGCGCGGGTCGCGTCCACCGTGATCTGCGCCTTGCGGTCGAACATCCACGCCACGGAGTTCGCCGCGCCGAGGTTGCCGCCGTGGCGCTGGAAGGCGTTGCGAATCTCGGCGACGGTGCGGTTGGGATTGTCGGTCGTGGCTTCGATGAGCAGGGCCGCACCGCCGGGCCCGTACGCCTCGTAGGCGACTTCTTCGTACGTCACGCCCTCGAGCTCGCCCGTTCCCTTCTGCACGGCGCGCTCGATGTTGTCGAGCGGCATGTTCTCGGCCTTGGCGGCGTCGATCGCGGTTCGGAGCCGGGCGTTGCCGGCGGGGTCGCCGCCGCCCTGCTTGGCGGCGATGGTGATCTCGCGGATCAGCTTGGTGAACAGCGCGCCGCGCCGCTGGTCGGTGACGGCCTTCTTCCGCTTGATCTGTTTCCACTTGCTGTGGCCGGCCATAGCTCTAACCTACAGCTTTCACCGATCAGGGTCGAGCATATCCTCGAACCGCATCCACCGCCGGTAGAAGTACAGATCCACGAACCCGGTCGGTCCGTTGCGGTTCTTCAGGACGATCAGCTCGGTTGCCCCGTCCACGCCGTGGCCCGGGTTGTACATCTCCTCCCGATAAATCCCGAGCACCACGTCGGCGTGCTGCTTGATCGCCCCCAGGTGCCCGAAGTCGTCGAGCGCGGGTCTCGCGTTCGGGCGCTTGGCGTCGAAGCGCGGCAGCTGCGACACGACGACGAGGGCCACCTGGCGCTCGAGTGCCAGCGCCTTGAGGCGCTGCAACACCAGGGCCAGATCTTCGTCCTGCGTGGAGCGCGCCACGCCCCGCGGCGACGGGACGAGCTGGAGGTAGTCCACCACCACGAGCCCGAGCTCCCGCAGCGAATCGAGCCGCTCGGCCGCCGTCTCGAAGTCTCGGGCCGCGAGCGGCAAGGCGGTGAGGGGGAGGTCGCGCAGCCGCACCGCGGCCCCGCCGATGCCGGCGCGCGTCTGATCGTTGAGCTTCGCGCTCCGCAGCTCGTCCACGGTCGCGCGCCCTTCGATGGCCAGCGCGCGCTCCATCAGGCGCTCTTCGTCCATCTCGCCGGAGAAGAGGGCAACGCCCGTCCCCTGCTGCGCCGTGCGCACCGCCAGTCCGAGCGCGAGCGCGGACTTGCCGGACCCGATGTCGCCGCCCAGCACCACGAGGTCGCGGCGGCGCAGGCCACCGCCCAGGATGCGGTCGATCGAGGGGAACCCGGTCGGCACGGTATCGCCCGGCACGTCGCCCGGACGCTGCTGGTCCACGCGGTCGACCAGCGATTCGAGCGAGAGGCGGCGCTCAACCTTCCGTGGGGGCATGGCCTATAAATGTAGGCGTGCGGTTCGTGCGGCAACCGTTACCGCGTCTCCCGCCTCGGGACCGAGGACCTCGCGCGCCGGCGCGACCAGCTGGGACAGCACCAGCGCCGCGGCGGTGGGTGTGGCGGGCTCGAGGTGCTGACGCGCGGCGGCGAGGGCGCGCTTCAGGGGGCCGGGGAGGGCGAGGCTCGCGAGCCGCGCGTCGAGCGCCTGGAGGCGACGCCGGTGATTCTTCCCCGACACGGGCTGCGGCGGCAGCAGTGCCTCGGCCGAGCGTACCACGAGCCACAGCGCGAACAGGCCCTCGCGTTTGGGCCCACGCACCGCCTCGGCGACCAACCCGATCAAGCGCTCCTCGGCGGGCGTGGTGGCGCGGCTCACGCGACGAGGCGCTCCACCGTGGCGGCCACCTCCTCGGGCGTGATGTCGGTGAGGCAGCGATGGTGGCCCAACGGACAGGCCGCGGTGCCCGTGGACGAGCAGGGGCGGCACTCGAGCCCGCGCTCCAGCACGACGGCAGGCGCCCGATAGGGGAAGAAGCCGAACTGCGTCACGGTGGGTCCGAACAGCGCGACGACGGGTGTGCCGACGCCCGTCGCCATGTGCATGACACCGGTGTCGCCCGACACCACGACCCGCGCCCGCGCGAGCAGCGCGCCCGTCTCCTGGAGCGAGAACTCGCCGGCGGCGCTCGCGATCGGGTTCCGCCCGCCTCCCTCGGCGACGAGCTGCTGCGCGAGCCCTCGGTCTTCGGGCCCCCCGACGACGACCGGCCGGTACCCGGCGGTCCCCAGCCGCTCCGCGAGGGCGCTCCAATGCGCGACGGGCCAGCGTTTGGTGGCGTGGGCGGCGCCGGGCGCGAGCGCCGCCAGCCGTGCCCCCCCCCCGAGGCCCCGCTCCGCGAGCCACTGCGCCGCCCGGTCCGTCGCGCCGGGACCCAGGCAGAACTCGGGGGGCCCGCCGTCGGGCCGAGTGTCGAGGCGGCGCGCGGCCTCGAAGTAGCGCTCGGCGACCGGCGAGGGCGCGCGTCGGCGGTAGGCGTCCAGCTTCGTGGCGATGAGCAGCGCGCGGGCCAGCTTGCGCTTGAAATACCCGGACCAGCGGCAGCGCACGAGCAATCGGAGGCCCGCGCTGCGGACGCTGCCGTGCAGGTCGAGGCCGTGCGTCGGCGCGAAGGCGCGCAACCGGCGGGCGAGGTGCCGGATCGGCTCGCCGGGCTCGAGCGTCACGACCTCGGTCAGGCGCGGGTTGTCGGCTACCAGGGGCGCCATGGCGCGCTTCGTCACGTACACGAGCTTCGCCTCCGGGTGACGACGGGCGAGCGCGCGCACGAGCGGCGTGGTCAGCAGGATGTCGCCGATGGAGCTGAAGCGGACCAAGAGCACGCACAACACGTTGCGAAATAAGTCCTGCGTTGCCCGGCTTCGCCAGTCGCCATTAGCTTTGGCCTATGGTGCGTCCGAAGACCATCCTCTGGGTGGATGACGAAGTCGAGGGACTCGCGGCGCACCGGCGCTTCCTCGAGGACCAGGGGTTCACGGTGGCCGCCGCGGCTCACGGCGACGACGCGCTCGCGCTGCTGCGGCGCCAGGCCTACAGCATCGTGCTGCTGGACGAACAGATGCCCGGGCGACGCGGCCTCGAGCTGATCGGCGAGATCCGGGCCCTCGACCCCGCCATGCCGGTCGTGATGGTCACGCAGAGCGAGGATGAGGGCACGCTGCGCGAGGCGATCGGGATCGAGGTGGACGACTACCTCGTGAAGCCGGTCCAGCCGCGCCAGATCCTCTCCGTGATCACGCGACTGCTCGAAGGCGACCGCATCCGCCAGCAGCGCCTGGCCCGCGATTTCGTCACCCGGTTTCGCGAGCTCGAGGGGCGTCGGGGCGCGACCCTCGCGTGGCGCGAGTGGATCGAGCTGGTCGCGGAGCTGGCGCGCTGGGAGGTCCGCCTGGGCGCCGCCAACGAGCCGGGCCTCTCGGAGGCCCTCCGGAGTCTGCAGCGCTCGCTGCGCAAAGACTTCGCCGAGTACGTCGCCCGGCAGTATCCGCGCTGGCTCGCCGGTCCCGAAGGCGACCGGCCGCCGCTCTCCGTCGATGTGGGTGCCGAGTTCCTCGTCCCCGTGCTCCGATCCACGGGGCGCGTGTTGTTCGTGGTCATCGACTGCCTGCGGCTCGACCAGTGGGAAGTGCTCCGCGACCTCGTGACCCCGCTGTTCGACGTGGAAGAGTCGCACTACTACAGCATCCTGCCCACCGCGACGCCGTTCGCGCGCAACGCGATCTTCTCGGGGCTCTTCCCCATGGAGATCGCGGCGCGCCATCCCGCCTGGTGGGGTCAAGCGTCCGACGAGGAGAGCCTCAACGCCCATGAGGGGGAGCTCCTGACGGAGCAGCTGCAGGAGCTGGTCGGTCGGCCCGTCGCGGTGCGCTACGAGAAGGTGTTCAGCTCGGGGGAGGGAGACCTGGCCCGGCGGCTGCCCGCCCACCTCGCCCAGGACGGCGTCACGGCGCTGGTGTTCAATTTCGTGGATCAGCTCACGCACGGGCGCTCGGAGAGCGCCATCCTGTACGAGGTGGCGCGGGACGAGGCGGCGCTGCGCAGCCTCACCCGCACGTGGTTCGAGCGCTCGCCGGTGCTCGCGGCGCTCCAGGAGGCGGAGCGGCGGGGCGTGCCGGTGCTGCTCACCACCGACCACGGCTCCATTCACTGCGAGACCCCGGCGACGGTGTACGCCAAGCGCGACGCCACGGCGAACCTGCGCTACAAGTTCGGCGAGGACCTGAAGAGCGAGGACCCGGGGGCCGCGATCCTGGTCGAGGACCTGAAGGGCTTCGGCCTCCCCGGCATGGGGCTCGGGGTCCGGCTGCTGCTCGCCACGTCGGACCGGTTCTTCGTCTATCCCACCAAGCTGCGCGAGTATCAGGCCCGGTATCGTGGATCGTTCCTGCACGGCGGCGTCACGCCGGAGGAGGTGATCCTCCCCGTCGCCCTGCTCACCCCCCGGCGCGCGGGCGTCGCCCCGGCGGGAAAGGGGGGGGCGCGCTGAATGGGCCGTAGCGGCCGGCTCTTCCTGCTGGTCCGTCCCTACGCGCTCCTGTTCGTCGCCAATCTCGTAGCCACCTTCGTGGCGTCGGTGCTGGACGGCGCCACGTTCGTGCTGCTGATCCCGTTCTTGCGGACCCTGTTCGGCTTGGCGCCGCTTCCGGAGTTGGGCGGTTCGTCGGTGGAGCGCGTGCTCGCGGTCGTCGTCGGCCCGCTGCTCGCCGCGGGGTCGGCTCAGGGGGCGCTGCGGAACGTGGTGCTCGTGCTCCTCGCCACGCTGGCGCTCAAAAACGCGCTCACCTACCTGGCGGCGGTCTCGAGCGTGGTCATCCAAGAGAACGTGGTGCGCGACCTCCGCGTGCAGCTGTTCGGACACCTGCAAACGCTGCCGCTCGGCTTCTTCCAGCGGACGCGCGGCGGCCAGTTGCTCTCCCGGGTCATCAACGACACCGACCAGGTGAAGACGGTCGTCACGGCGGCCCTGGCGTCCCTGATGCAGAACGTCTGCGTCATCGTCGTCTACGTGGCTATTCTCGTGGGCCTGTCCTGGCGGTTGACGCTCGTCGCGATCGTGTGCGCGCCGTTGCTGCTGCTCATCGTGCGTCCGGTCGTCGGCCGAGTGCGCCGGCGCTCGCGTGAGCAGGCGGACCAGCGGGGGGAGCTCACGAGCCTCGTGAGCGAGCTGGTCGGCTCCATCAAGCTGGTGCGGGCGTATGTGGCGGACGGGTTCGAGGCCGCTCGCTTCCGGAAGCTCGCCGACGGCTATCGCAAGGGCGTGTTGCGGGCGCAGCGCTTCGCGCTCCTGACGAGCCCGGTGAGCGAGGTGTTCGCCGGCCTGGTCATCGTGGTGATCTTCGCGGTCGGCACACGTCTGGCGCTCGGCGAAGCGGGGGTCTTGCGGCCCGAGACGTTGATCGCGTTCATCGCGGTCGCGCTCCGCCTGATGTCTCCGGTCAAGTCCGCGGCCAACTACCCGACGGCGATGGCCGGGGCGCTGGCGGCGGCGGACCGGGTGTTCGAAGTGCTCGATCTCGCCTCGGAAGAAGGAGACCGGCCGGGCGAGGTGCCCGCGCGGTTCGAGCAGCGGATCGAGTACCGGGGCGTGTCGTTCTCGTACAACGGGCAGGCGCCGGTGCTGGCGGGCGTGGACCTCCAGGTCTTGCGCGGGCAGGTGGTGGCCGTCGTGGGCCCATCCGGGGCGGGCAAGACGACGCTGGTCGACCTGCTGCCGCGGTTCTACGAGCCGACGCACGGTGAAATCCTGATGGACGGCGTTCCCATTGCCCGGTTCACCCGCACGAGCCTGCGCCGGCTGATGGGCATCGTGTCGCAGGAGACGATCCTGCTGAACGACACCGTGCTCGCGAACATCTCCTACGGGCGGAGCGACTTCACGCTGGAGCAGGTGCAGGCGGCCGCGCGCGCCGCCAACGCCCACGACTTCGTCTCGCAGCTCCCCGAGGGGTATCACACGCTCCTGGGCGAGCGCGGCACCCGGCTCTCGGGCGGCGAGCGCCAGCGAATCGCGATCGCGCGGGCGCTGCTGCGCGATCCGCCCATCCTGATTCTGGACGAGGCGACCAGCGCGCTCGACATGGAGTCCGAGCGGCTGGTCCAGGAGGCCATCGACCGGCTGATGGCGCACCGCACGACCTTCGTCATCGCGCACCGGCTCGCGACCGTTCAACACGCCGATCTGATCGTGGTGCTCGCCGAAGGGCGGGTCGTGGAGCGGGGATCCCACGCGACGCTGTACGCCGCGGGCGGGCTGTATCGCCGGCTGCACGACATGCAATTCCGCACCTGACGTGATTTCCGGGTTCACCATCGTCCGGAACGCGGTCACGCTGGACTACCCGATCGTTCCGGCCATTCGGTCGATTCTCGAGCTGTGTGACGAAGTCGTCGTCAACGTCGGCAAATCGGACGACGGCACCCGCGATGTGGTCGCGGGGCTGGGCGACGCCAGAGTCCGCATCATCGACAGCGTGTGGGATTTCTCCCGCGGCAGCGAGGCGCTCGCGCACGAGACGAACCGCGCGATGGCCGCCTGCCGCGGTGCGTGGGGCGTCTACATCCAGGCGGACGAAGTGCTGCACGAGACGGGCGCCGCAGCCCTGCGCGAGAGGATCGGGGAGTGGGATGAGGAGGCGCGCGTCGAGGGCCTGCTCGTCGACTATCACCATTTCTACGGCGACTTCGACACGGTCGCGACGGACCGGCACTGGTACCGACGCGAGGTCCGCGCGGTGCGCCTGGGCGGGAGCATCCGCTCGTATCAGGACGCGCAGGGCTTTCGGGTCGGTCGCGAGGCGCGGCGCTTGCGCGCGCGGGCGACGGGGGCACGCATGTTCCACTACGGCTGGGCGCGCCCGCCGCAGTCGATGCGCCAGAAGCTCGTCGCGTCGCAGGAGGTCTTCCTCGAGCAGGGTGATCGGATCGCCGCCCGCGCGGCCGAGCAGCCGGCTCTCTACTGGACTCCGCTGTTGCGTCCGTTCAGGGGCTCCCACCCGCGCGTGGTCGAGGCGTGGATTGCGGCGCGACGGGCGGCTGCGGCCGGCCCCGCCGTGGGCCCCCGACGCCTCAGGCTCGCGCACCTCCGGCTCTACGTGTCCGACTGGATCGAGCGCTTGACCGGCGCGCGCCTCTTCGAGTACCGGAACTACGTCGAGGTATGACGTTCGCGGGTGTGCGCGTCGTCTTAGTCGCGGCCTTCAATCGCCGCTACCACCGGAGCGGCCTGGCCCTCGCCGCCGCGCTCGCGGCATCGGGGTGCGCGGTGCGGCGCTGCGAGGAGCGGCGCCGCGGCTGGAACGCCGTCTTCGGACGCTCCCTGGTCACCCGGCTCGCCGCCCGCTTGCGGCGGGGGCCCGTCGACGTCGTGTTGGTCTTCAAGGGGGCGGGCCTCGCTCCTGCCGACGTCGCGGATCTGCGCCGTCGCTTCGGCGGCCGCTGGGTCAACTGGTTCCCGGACGACCCCCACCAGCTCGAGCTGTCGAGCCGGCTCGCGCCGGCGTACGATTGCTTCTTCACGCACGACAGCGCGAGTCTGGCGCGCCACCGCGCGGCGGGTGCCCGCGCCCATTATCTCGCGTTTGGCTGCGACCCCGAATACCTGCAGTCGCCGCCGCTCCTTCGGCAGGACGCGCGCTGGACGGCGCCGCTCGTGTTCGTGGGGTCCCGTGACGACGTGCGCGAGCCGGTCTTACGCGTACTCGCCGATGCCGGGCTGGTCGCGTGGGGGCCCGGCTGGCCGCGCGGGCCCGTCTACGGCGACGACTTTGTGAGGGCGCTGGCGGGCGCGACGGTTGGCGTGAACGTCCACCAGCAGTTCGGGGAGCGCGGCGACCCCGCGCGCTACGGGACGGGCGCCAACATGCGGGTGTTCGAGCTCGCCGCGGTGGGCACGCCGCAACTCTCGGACGCCAAAGCCGATATCGCGCGTCACTTCACGCCGGATCGGGAGATCGTGTTGTACCGGAGCGTGGCCGAGCTCGCCGATCGCGCCCGGGTCTTGCTCGGGGACGAGACGCTGCGCCGCCGACTCGCCGCGGCGGCGCGCGAGCGAGCGGTGCGGGAGCACACGTGGCGCCACCGGGTGGAGGAGCTGCTGACGATCACCCTGCGGTAGCGAGGTGCGGCATCGCGCGGCCCGCCGGAAGCCGTCCGGTCTCGAGCAGGGAGCGATACATCCGCAGGTACTCCTGCGCCATCACGTGGTGCGAGAAGTAGCGCTCGGCGCGGGCGCGACAGGCGGCTGGGCTGCGCGTGTGGATCGACGCCGCGGCCGCCATCATTTCCTCCAACGTGTCACACAGCGCGCCCACTTCGGGCGTGATCACCTCGGGCAGCGCGCCGCGCCGGGTGCCGAGCACGGGCGTGCCGGACAAGAGTGCCTCGATGGTGGTGAGGCCGAAGGGCTCCTCCCACAGGGCGGGCACCCATAGACAGCGCGCCGCGGCGAGCAGCTCGGCCTTTTTCGCGCCATCCACGCGGCCGACGTAGCGGATGTTGCGGCGAAAGCTCGGGCGCCACCCGCCGGCGACAATCAGCCGACGCCCGGTCCGCTTTGCCCCCGCCACGGCCCAGCGATAACCCTTGATACTGTGGAGGCGCCCGAGAAACAGATCGTAATCGCCCTTCCCGTTCCGGTAGACGTAGTCCCCCGGGTCGAGCCCGTTGTACACGAACACGTCGCTGCCGTAGCGACGCGCGTGGTCGCGCGAGACGAAGATGTTGTTGGGCGGCACCGCGTCGCCCGCACGCAGGTTGCCGTGAAACGTCTGGACGAACGGCCGCCGTAGCATCCGCCGCACCGGAAAGTGCGTGTGCAGGATATCGACGTCGGGCGGCACGAGGGCGTCCAGGTCCGCGGCCGGATCAATGAGCCGGGTTGGCGGTACCTCGATCACTGTTGCCTCGGGCACGCGGGTGCCGGGCGCCGCGAGCAGCGTCACGCGATGGCCCAGGGCCGCGAGGCCGCGAACCACCGCCACCACCACGCGCTCCGTGCCGCCGTAGCCAGTCACCGGCAGCCGGTAGTGCGACGCCACTGCCACGTGCATTGGGGTCACGCCGGGACGTGGGGCGTAGGTTCCCCGGACGGCAGCACCCCGGTCTCCAGCACCTGGCGGTACATACGCAGGTACTCTTCCGCCATTACCAGGTGCGTAAAGAACCGCTCGGCGTGCGCCCGGCACGCCGCGGGGCTGCGGGTATGGATCGAGTCCGCCGCGGCGATCATCTCGTCTACGGTATCGCACAGGGTGCCCACATCCGGCAGGATCAGCTCGGGGAGCGCGCCGCGATGGGTCCCGAGCACCGGCGTGCCCGAGAGCAGCGCCTCGATCGTGACCAGGCCGAACGGTTCGTCCCACGCGGCCGGGTTCCACAGACAGCGGGCACGCGCCAGCAGCGCCGCTTTGGTCGCGCCGTCCACTTCACCCACGAACTTGATCGATCCCGTAAAGCTGGGCCGCCAGCCGCCGGCGACGATCAGTCGGTGACCGGTGTGCTTGGCGGCTTCCACCGCCCAGTGATACCCCTTGGTGCTGTGCAGCTTTCCGAGGAAGAGATCGTACTGCGACGCGCGTTTCGGGAACCGACGGAAGACGTAGTCCGCGGGATCGAGCCCGTTGTACACGAAGACCTCGCTGTTGTGGCGGCGCGCATGGTCTCGTGAGAGAAAGATGCTGTTGGGATACGGTGGACTGCCGGCCTTCAGGTTGCGGTGGATGGTTTGGACAAACGGGAACGAGCCGGGGGCGCAGCGTAGCGGGAAGTGCGCGTGCACGATGGCGGCGTCGCGCGGAATATACGACGCGAGCGCCGCGGGGTCGGCCAGTTGGCGCGGAGGCACGACCACGACGGTCGCTTCCGGCAACCGCGTGCCCGGTGGCGCGAGCAGCGTGACCCGGTGGCCGAGCGCTGCCAGCCCGCGCACCAGCGCCACGACGACGCGTTGCGGGCCGCCGTAGCCCTTCGCCGGGAGGGGCTGGTGTGATGCGACGACGACGTGCATCGGCCGGATAGTATAACTAGCTTCGGGCCATGCCAGACGGACGGCTCACGATCCTCCAGCTCACCCACCAGGGAGGCGCGGCCGGGTCCACACAGTCCATCGTCTCGCTGAGCCGATACCTCGCCGCCCGCGGGCACCGCGTGCTGGTCGGGTGCCGGGCAGACGTCCTGCTCGCCCGGCTCGCGCGGGAGGCCGGGCTCCCCGTGGTGCCGCTGGACTTCACCCGGATCGGCGCGCTGGCGCGGAGCCTCGCCGGCGTCATCGCCCGGGAGCGAGTGGACGTGGTGAACTCGCATGCGACCCGCGACCGGCGCGCCCTCACCTGGCTCCGGTGGCGCGGCGGGTTGCCACAGGCATTCGTCGCGACGCGACGCACCATGCCCCGCACCCTGCCGCTGGAGCTCATCGCGGTCGGCTGGTCGGTGGACCGCACGATCGCGGTGAGCGAGGCGGTGGCGCGCTCGCTGCGCCGCAGGCTCCACCCCGCCGGGCGGCTGCGCGTCGTGCCCAACGGCATCGCCCTCGACCGCGTGGACGCTCCCGTCGCGCCGGAGGACCTGGCCACCGCCCGCGCGACGCTGGGGGATTTGGGCGACCGCCCGGTCGTCGTGGTGGTGGCGCGGCTCAAGGATCAGGCCGTGCTGCTCCAGGCGCTGCCGGCCGTGGCGCGCCCGCTCGTGCTCGCGTTCGTGGGGATCGAGGCGGACGAGCGGCTGCGGGCACTCGCGGACCTGGTGCCGCCGCGCCACCGGGTGGTGTTCGTGCCGAGCACCGACCGGCCGCTCGCGTTCTATCATCCGGCGACGGTGGCGGCCCTGCCGTCCCGCATCGAAGGGCTTTCACAATCGCTGCTCGAGGCGATGGCACTCGGCCTGCCGGTCGTGGCGTCCGACTGCGGGGGCAACCGCGACCTCGTCGAGTCAGAGAAGACGGGACTGCTCGTCCCCGCGCTGGACCGAGCGGCGTGGGCGAGAGCCCTCGACCGCCTGTTGGCGGACGGCGAGCTGTCGCGCCGGATCGCGCGGGCGGGGCGGGCACTGGTGCGCCGCGATTTTACGCTCGAGCGCACCGTCGAGCGGACGGAGGCGGTCTACCGCGAAGCGCTCGCGTCCGGTTAGCATTGGAGCGTCATGGTGAATCGCGCTCCGGTTACCATCGTCATCCCCACGCGAAACGAGGCGGCCCAGATCGCTGAATGCGTGCGAGGGCTTGGCTGGGCGGACGAGGTGATCGTGGTGGACGGCCGGTCCACCGACGGGACGCGCGAGCTGGCGCGCGCGGCGGGGGCCCGCGTGCTGGACGGTGACGCCGTGCAGGGCCCCACCATCGCGCATCAGCGAAACGCGGGCATCGGCGCCGCGACCCACGAGTGGGTGTTCGCGCTCGATGCCGACGAGCGGGTCGGGCCGGAGCTGTCGGCCGAGCTCGCCGCGACCGTCGCAGCGCCGGCGCGCGAAGCCTACGCCGTGCGTCGCCGCAACGTGTTTCTCGGCGAAACCGTGCGTCATGCGGGGTGGGGTAGCGACTGGGTGGTGCGGTTGTTCCGTAAGAACCGGCGTTTCGTGGAGCGCAAGGTGCACGAGGCGCTCGAGCCCGTGCCCGACGTGGGGCGCCTCGCCGCACCGCTCGAGCACGTGCCGTACCGCGACCTGGCGAGCTACCTCCAGAAGCTGGACCGCTACACCGCGTGGGCCGCGGAAGAGCTCGCGGCCCGCGGGCGGCGGCCCCGGCTCACCGACCTGATCCTCCGGCCGCCGGCTCGGTTCGTCCGCATGTACTTCCTGCAGTTCGGGATCCTGGACGGATGGCGCGGCGCGGTGCTGTGCGGCCTGGCCGCTGCCGGCGTGCTCGTCAAATACGCGCGGCTGTGGGAGCGGTCGCGGTGACCGATCTGCTGCTCGCCCAGGATTTTCCGCCCATGGGCGGAGGCATCGCGCGCCTCCACGGCGAGATGGCCAAGCGCTACCCGCGCGGCGAGCTGGTCGTCTCGACGCCACAAGACCCCGACGCCCCCGACTTCGACGGCCAGCTCGACGGCATCGTGGACCGGCTGCCCGTGGGCCGCCGGCGCACGAAATCGCTGCCGGGGCTGCTGCTGTGGTCGCGCCGGGCGGCGACGTTGGCGCGCCGGCACAAGGTCCGCTTCGTGCACTGCGGCAACGTGAAGCCTGCCGGCTATCCCGCCCGCTGGGTGCTCGAGCGCTGCCGCGTCCCCTACGGCATCTACTTTCACGGGGGCGACCTCTTGAGCGAGCAGCACAAGATTCGCCATTCCCGCCTCAAGCGGCGGTCCGCGCGGGCGATCATCGGGGGCGCGGCAGTCCTGATGGCAAACAGTGCCTGGACCCGTGATCTCGCCCTCGGCGTGCTCGGTGAGCTGGGACTCGACGGCCACGGCCAACGCCTGCGCGTCGTGCACCTCGGCACGGATCCCGGTCGCTTCATGCCGGGCGTGGATCCGACGGAGCTGCGCGAGCGCCTGCGACTCCCCGATGACGGCGTGCGCTGGATGCTGACGGTGGCGCGGCTCGCCCCGCACAAGGGCGCGGACACGGTGCTGCGCGCCCTCCCGGCGATCCTCGAGCGTGCGCCCGACGTGCGCTACGCCGTGGCGGGCAGCGGGCCGGCGCTCGACCAGCTGGAGGACCTGGCGCGTGCCATCGGCGTCGCGGAGCGCGTGTCGTTCCTCGGCAGTGTGAGCGACCGCGACTTGCCCGCGCTGTACAACCTCGCGTCGGTCTATGTCGGCGCGTCGCGGCTCGCCGAGCGGATCGGTGTGGAAGGGTTCGGGATCTCGTTGGTGGAAGCCTCGGCGTGCGGGCTGCCGGTGGTGGCGGGAAACTCCGGCGGGATCCCCGACGCGGTGCGAGATGGCGAGACGGGCTTCCTCGTGCCGCCGGAGGATCCTGCGGCGCTGGCGGCGGCGATCGTGCGGCTCCTGGAGAACGCCGACCTGGCGAAGCGCATGGGGGCCGCCGGGCGACGAGCGGTCGAGACCTACTTCAACTGGGACCGCGTGGTGCGGGATCTGCGCGCGATCGAAGCAGAGGTGGTGGCGAGGTAGGCCTTGACCACCACCACCACCACGACACTCCTCCTCGCGTTCAACTTCCCTCCGCAGGGCGGCGGCATTGCACGCTGGATGGGTGAGCTCGCGCTGCGCTATCCCCCCGGCTGCTTGATCGTCTCGACCGGTCGCCACCCCGCGAGCCAGGCGAGCGATCCCCGGTTTCCCCAGCCGATCGATCATGCGCCGATCCGCGCCAAGCGGCTGCGTACGCTCAACGGGCTCGTGCTGTGGACCGCACGCGCCGGCGGGTTGGTGCGCCGCGCGCACCCCGGGTTCGCCTGGTGCGCCGAGCTCAAGCCGGCTGGGTATCCGGCGCGCTGGCTGCGCGCGCGGTACGGACTGCCCTACGGCGTAATGGTCCACGGGACGGAGCTGCTGCTCCTCGACGCGAAGCTCCGCCGCTCCCGCTTCAGGCGCTGGACAGCGCGGGAGCTGCTCGGCGGCGCTGCCGTGGTAGTGGCCAACAGCCGGTGGACGGCCGATTTGGCTCGTGCGCTGCTCGGTGCCCTCGGCCGGCCCGCGCTCGCTGCCGACGTCCGCGTCGTTCCGCTCGGGACCGAGCCGGAGACGTTCCGACCGGGGATCGACCCGCGCCCCGCGCGCGAAACCTACGGCCTCGACGGCGGACCGTGGCTCCTCACGGTCTCGCGGCTCGAGTGGCACAAGGGGATCGACATGGTGATTCGCGCGCTTCCGGCGGTGCGCGCGGCGTTCCCGGGCGCGCCTCCCCGATATGCGGTCGCCGGCGTCGGACCGCAGCGCCCGCGGCTCGAGCGGCTGGCGGCAGAACTCGGGCTCGGCGACGCCGTGCGCTTCCTCGGCTTCGTCCCGGACGCCGAGCTGCCGGGACTGTACAACGGGGTCGACCTCTACGTCGGCGCGTCGCGGCGCGTGGAGCTGCTCGCGGAAGGGTTCGGGATCTCGCTCGTGGAAGCGTCGGCGTCCGGCCTGGCGGTCGTGGGCGGGCGCTCGGGCGGCGTCCCCGACGCGGTGCGCGACGGAGAGACGGGCCTCCTGGTGGATTCCGACGACCCCGTCGCCATCGCGGCGGGAATCATCCGGATGCTCCACGACCCGGAGCTGCGCCGGCGGATGGGCGCGGCGGGCCGCCGTGCCGTGGAGACCTATTACAACTGGGACCGCGTCGCCCGCGACCTGATCGCGATCGATCGGGAGTTCCGCCGTCCGGACGATGCCCGCTCTGTCGTATCCGACCGCGTGAGTTCCGCCGTCTGACATGGTGATCGTCCGGCTGATGGGCGGGCTCGGCAACCAGATGTTTCAGTACGCCGCCGCCCGGCGGGTGGCCCTGACCAACAATGTCCCCCTCAAGCTGGACATCTCGTGGTTTGCTCGTTCGCCCGATCGTGCCTACGCGTTGCATGCGCTGAGCATCCAGGAAGCGTTTGCCAGTTCGGACGACCTCCGGCAGCTCACCGCTCCCTCTGCCGGGGGGCTCGGGAGGTTGGTGTTTCGGCTCCGCCGGCGGTTCAAGATCGGGCACCGCTGGACGTGGATCCAGGAGCGGCGGTTGTCGCGCTTCGACCGGAGACTGCTGGCCGCCACGAGCCCCGTCTATTTGGACGGATACTGGCAAAGCGAGCGGTACTTCGGCGACATCGCCGACACGATTCGGCGCGACTTTACGATCGCGGGCCCGGCGGACGGACGCAGTCGGGAGATCGCGGATCAGATCGTCGCGACCGAATCGGTGAGCGTGCACGTGAGGCGAGGAGACTACGTCTCGGACCCCCGAAAGAGCGCAGCGCGCAGTGTGTGCACGCCGGACTACTATCGGCGTTGCGTAACGTGGATCGCGGAGCGGCTCGCCCATCCGCACTTGTTCTTGTTTTCGGACGATCCCCCGTGGGTCTCCGCGAACCTGCGATTCGAGCACCCGACCACTCTCGTGAGCACGGTGCCGGCGCGCCCCGAGCATGAGGATCTACGACTCATGAGTGCCTGCCGCCATCACATCATCGCCAACAGCAGTTTCAGCTGGTGGGGCGCCTGGCTCAACCCGTCGTGCGACAAGCTGGTGCTCGCGCCCCGCCGCTGGATGAACGACCGGCGCGTGGACGATCGGGACGTTCTGCCGCCCTCCTGGGTCCGCGTGTGAGCCTATGAAGAAGCTCTTCGCCTGGCTGAAACGAAACCGGCAGGGTGACGCACTCGCCGAGTGGGAGCGTCAAGGCAGGCCGGTGCCGCCGCCGCACGTCGTGAAGCAGAGAGTCCTGCGAGGATACGCGGAACGATACCACTTGAAGATTTTCGTTGAGACAGGAACGTATCGCGGCGACATGGTCGAGGCCATGAAGCACCTGTTTCACAGGATTTACTCGATTGAATTGAGCGACACGCTGTTCGCCGCAGCACACCGTCGTTTCCGACGGGACTCACACATCGAGCTGATACACGGGGACAGCAGCAAAGAGCTCGGACGGATACTGCAGCGGGTCGATCAACCGGCCCTGTTCTGGCTGGATGGACACTACTCGGCGGGCGACACGGCCCGAGGGGAACAGGACACGCCGATCTGTGACGAGCTGGCCGAGATCTTTCGCGCGCCGGACTTGGGGCACGTTATCGTCATCGACGATGCACGCTGCTTTGGCAGTGATCCGGCGTACCCGACCCTGCCGGCGTTGCGGGAGTACGTGTGGTCGAAGCGACCTCACGCCCGGATCGTTGTCGAGGACGACAGCATTCGCATCACGCCACCCGAGCCGTGACCGAGATCTCGACTAGCTCGCCGCGTCCGCGGCCTTGGATGGAGCCAGCGGCCGCGCGCTGATGGCGTACGTGGGGCAGTGCCTGATGAATTCGCCGTCGATCGGCGACCACTCCTGGTCGGGCCGCGTGACGACGGCTTTCCCCTGCGCATCGAGGACGAACATGCCGGGCGGCGCCTGCACCAGGCACGCGCCGCAGCCGATACAGCGCTCGCGCTGCACCCGGACCGTGACGGGGCGGCGCGGGTGGACGCCGGTGTCGCCCGGCGCGGGCCATTCCTCCGGCCGGTCGAGCGCGGCGACGGTCGCCCGATACCCTTCCTCCACGACCTCGCGCAGGTGGTCGAAGTCGAAGGCCGAGATGTGCTCGACGCGCGGGTGGATATAGTAGATCGGCGGGGTGGTCCACTCGCGCAGTCGCAGGTCGAGGATGGTCTGCATCGCGATCTCCGCCGCCCGTGCGAACACCGACGCGAAGCCTTCGTCCTGCGTATCCGCCCGGAAGGCGTTCGAGGCGGACACATCCACCGCGATGATCACATCGGAGCCGAGGATGCGCGCCGTGCCCACCGGCAGGTTGTCCACGGTGGCGCCGTCCATGTAGAACCGCCCGCGGATCTCGCGGGGTGGGAGGTAGCCCGGCAGCGCGCACGAGGCGAAGACGGCATCCCGCACCGGTATTTCGTCGAGGCCTTCGAGTCCCCAGAACACCTGCATCCCGGAGTTCAAGTCCACCGTATTGACGATCAGGGGATTGCGCAGCTCCTGGAAGGTGATGTTGCCGACGAGGCGGTCGAGCAGGTGGTCGAGCGGCTCGCGGCGAAACAGGGCCGGCGAGCGCATCCGCTTGAACGCCATGTCGGCGTGCGCCACGGCGAAGATGTCCTTGCGCTGCAGGTTGACCGCGATGTCGCGCAGCTCTGCGATGCTCTTCCCGGCGGACCAGGCGGCGCCCACCAGCGCGCCCACGCTCGAGCCGACGACCTGCGCCGGCACGAACCCGCGCTCCGTCAATGCCTGCAGCACGCCGACATGGGCGACGCCCTTCATGCCCCCGCCGCCCAGCACGAGGGTGAACTGGGTTTGATTGTTCACGTGACTCGCCGCTTGCCCGGAAGGTGAGCCTCCGAGTAACGTAGTCGTGGCCCCCAGCCCCGCGCTACTCATGCGTCATCGCGCCGTACGGAACCGTTGGACATTGGCCGGCCTTGCCGTCGTGACGCTGCTCGGGCTCGCGGCGCTCGGGGCGCCGTGGCTCGCGCCCGGCGATCCGACCCGCGGCGATCTCGGCGCGGCCCTGCGCTCGCCTTCGGCGGTCTACCCGCTCGGCACCGACGCCCAGGGACGGGACGTGCTGAGCCGCGTGCTGTTCGGGGCCCGCCTGTCGCTCGCGGTCGGCCTCGCCAGCCAGGTGATCGCCCTCGCGGCCGGGCTCGCGCTCGGCCTCACGGCCGGTTTCTACGGCCGCTGGATTGACGCGGTGGTGATGCGCGTGGCCGACGTGACCCTCGCGTTCCCGTCGCTCCTGCTGCTGATCGCCGTCGCCGCCGCCGTGCGGCCGTCGCTCCCGGTCGTGTGCGTCGTGATCGGACTCGTGGGTTGGGCGGGAATGGCGCGGCTGGTGCGGGGGCAGGTGCTCGTGGCGCGGGGGCTCGACTATGTGCAAGCGGCCCGCGCGCTGGGCGCGTCCGACGCGCGGCTCGTAGCGCGGCACGTCCTCCCCAACATCCTGGGGCCGGTGATCGTCGCCGCGACCCTCGGCGTCGGGGGCGCGATCATGGCCGAGGCGGCGTTGTCGTTCGTGGGGCTGGGCGCACAGCCACCCACCCCGTCCTGGGGGGCGATGATCGCGGAGGGGCGCGATCTGTTGCGGGTCGCGCCGTGGGTGTCGCTCTTCCCCGGGCTCGCCATCGGCGCCACCGTGCTGGGCGTGAATCTCCTGGGCGATGGCCTGCGCGACGCCCTCGACGTCAGGGCATGACCGACATCGCGTATCACCCGACCCGGCTGCGCGCCCTGCGGGACCAATTCCGCGCGCTCCGCGCGTCGGAGTTCCCGTGGACCGCGGACACCGTCTACCTGAACAACGCCTCCATCGGTCCCATCCCCGAGCGCACGCGCCGCGCCCTGGACGAATTCACGGCGAAGCGGACCGCCCCGCACCTGCTCCCGGACCGCGAGCTGCAGGCGGGATTGCAGGCCGCGCGCGTCGCCGTCGCCCGGCTCTTGAACGCCAAGCCCGCCGAGATCGCGCTCGCGACCAACACCAGCCACGGGTTGAACCTCGCGGCCCGCGCGTTGCCCCTGCAGCGCGACGACGTCGTCCTCGTCTCGGACCGCGAGTTCCCGGCGAACGTGTATCCCTGGATGCTGCTCAAGAAGCAGGGCGTCCAAGTCGAGCTCGCACCCTGCACGCCGGAAGGCTGGCCCGACGAGGACTACCTCGTCGAGCGCCTGCACGACCCGCGCGTGCGAGTGCTCGCGGTGTCCTTCGTCCAGTTCTCGAACGGCTACCGCGCCGATCTCGCCCGGCTCGGCGCCGCTTGCCGCGCCAACGGGACGTTCCTCGTGGTGGACGGGATTCAGGGAGTGGGGAACTGTGTGCTCGACGTCCGCGAGACACCGGTCGACATCCTCGCGTGCGGCGGGCAGAAGTGGCTGCTCGCGCCCTGGGGATCCGGGTTCGTCTACGTGCGCCGGGAGCTCATCTCGGTGCTCGAGCCCGCGGTCGCCGGCTGGATGGCGTTCGAGGGGACCGACGACTTCTCGCGACTGACCGAGTACAACCCCACCTTCCGCTCCGACGCCCGCCGCTTCGAGATGGTGACGCTCCCCTTCCAGGATTTCTACGGGATGACCGCCTCGGTCGGGATGCTCGCGGACCTCGGGATCGACGACATCGCGCAGTACGCCCGCACGCTGCACGACCCGGTGCTCCGCTGGGCCGACGAAACCGGCGTCCGCGTCGTCTCACCGCGCGCCGAAGCGCACCGCTCGGCGATCGTCTGCCTCGCTCCCGCGCACGCCGTCGAGGCCTACCACGCCCTCAAGCGGGCCCACGTCGTGTGCTCGCTGCGCGAAGGGGCGATCCGACTCGCGCCGCACTGCTATAACACCGTCGAGGAGCTGGAGCGGGTGTTGGATGTGATGGATCAGCTGGAGTGAGGCGTTGCCGGGTGAGGCGTTGCCGAGAGAGGCGCTGCCGGTGAGGCGTTGCCGGGCAAGCGGTGACGCTGCTCTCCGGGCAACGCAGTACCCGGCGACGCAGTATGCGGCAACGCTCTACCCGGCAACGCTGTACCCCACGCGATGTTTATCCCCCCAAGCTGCCCAGCCGACAAACAGCCACCCGAAGATGATCCCGCCGATTGCCAGCGCGACCCGCGTCGGCGGCGGGGGGCTGAAGAGCGAGGCGACGTAGGACAGCACGAGCACGGCCACGAGGGCCCAGAACCCATAACGTCCGATGCGGTCCCGCGCGCGCGTGGCGTCGACGTACAGCCAAAGCCCCGCGACGAACATCACACTCTCGACGACGACCGTCCCCACGACCGAGTTCCACAAGCCGAGCCCCAACGGCGTGCCGCCCGGGTACAGCGGCATATCGGGACGATGGGTGACGACGTCGAGCACCCAATGGCTCACGACGAGCAGCGCCACCACCAGCGCCGCGCGCGCCTCGCCCGTGCGCATGTGGTAGAGGTACGCAAACAGGGCGCCCCACCCGATGAGTGTGATCAGGCTGTGCGAGATCGGGATCGAGTCGAGCCACAGCGTCAGGAAGGGGTTCGGCCCCGGGACGATGTGGGCGTGCTCCCACCCCAGCAGCAGGAACACCGGCCAGAGTAGATCCGCGAGGGAGGTAGCCGCGAACAGCGTGCCCAGAGAGGTCGTCGGCGCGGCGCGCTTCGCCGCGAGCGCGAGGGCGTAATGCCCGATGAACATGGCAGCCCCCTAGCGCTGAAGCCGCAACAGCCCGTAGTCCTTCTTGCCCTTGCGCAGCAGCAGATTGCCGCCCGCCAGCCAGTCGGAGGGATCGAGCTTTCGGTCGACGTCCTTCACCCGCTGCTGATTGACGTACACTCCACCCTGTTCGATTTGCCGCCGAGCCTCACTCTTTGACTTCGCCAGCCCGGCCTTCACCAGGGCATCCACGAGCCCGAGATTGTTCGCCGACACCGAGGCCGTGGGAATCTCCTTCGCCATTTCGTCGAACACACTGGCCTTGACGTTGTGCGGGTCGAAGTCACTGAAGAGGATGACGCTCACTCCGGTAGCGTTGTCCTTGGCCTCTTCCCCGTGCACCATCTTTGTGACTTCGGTTGCCAACATCCCCTGCGCTTCGCGGCGACTCGGGTCGTTCTCGTGCGCCTTCATGAGAGCCTCGATATCGTGCCGAGGCAGCAACGTAAAGAGCTTGAGATATGACTCGACCTGGCCGTCATCGGTGTTGTACCAGAACTGGTAGAACTGGTATGGCGACGTGAGCCCCGGATCCAGGTAGATCGCGCCCGCCTCCGTCTTCCCGAACTTCGCTCCCGACGCGGTCGTGACGAGCGGTGCCACGAGCCCGTGCGCTTCGCCTCCCTCCACGCGGCGAATCAAGTCGATCCCCGCCGTGATGTTCCCCCATTGGTCGCTGCCACCCACCTGGATCGTGCAGTGGCGCTCGCGGAACAGGTGCAGGAAGTCGTACGCCTGCAGCAACATGTAGCTGAATTCGGTGTAGGAGAGGCCCGTGTCGAGCCGCGCCTTCACCGATTCTTTCTGCAGCATGATATTCACGCTGAAGTGCTTCCCGACATCGCGCAGGAAGTCCACCAGGCTCTGCTTCACGAGCCAATCGGCGTTGTTCAGCACCAGGGCCGGCGCCGCCCCGTCGAAGTCGAGGAGGCGCGCCATCTGGTCGCGCATGCGCTGCAGATTCTCCCGGATCTGCTCTTTCGAGAGGAGGGGCCGCTCGCCGGGTTTCCCGCTCGGATCGCCGATCAGCCCGGTGCCGCCCCCCATCAGCGCGATGGGGCGATGCCCCGCGAGCTGGAAGTGTCGCAGCAGCATGATCGGCATCAGGTTGCCGAGCTGCAGGCTGGGCGCGGTCGGATCGAAGCCGCAGTACACGACGCGCGTGCCCGCGGCGAGGTGCGTCCCGATCGCTTGCGTGACGTGGTGGACGAAGCCGCGCCACTTGAGCTCCCCCACGAGGTCCGACATGGCGCGGAATCGTACGAGAAGCCTCAACCGCTGGCAAGCGCCGCGCGCCCTTACTAGGTTGTAACGCGAATGGTGTCCATCCCCGCGCCCCCCCCTGTTACGCTTCCCGGGCCTCGCTCGTGGTGGCAGAAGCCCAAGGTGCGCCGTCGCGTGATCGCGGTCGCGGTGCTTGCCGGCGCGTACCTGCTGGGCCTCTCCTACGGCGCGTGGACTCGCGTGTGTGCGGGCGAGCACTGCCCGAGCATTTCCCGGCTGTATCCCCAGGGGGCCGGCGGCAAGGTCCAGGTCCAAACGTCGAAGATGTACGCGGCGGACGGGCGCCTCATCAGCGAGCTCGGCGCCGAGCGGCGCACCGTACTACCCCTCACCGAGATCCCCCTGCCGGTGCGTCAGGCGTTCATCGCCACCGAGGACAAGCGCTTCTACAAGCACCACGGGATCGACTTCTGGCGCATCCTCGGCGCCATCAAGAACGATCTCGTGACGATGAGCTTCGCGCAGGGGTTTTCGACCATCACGATGCAGCTGGCGCGGAACATTTTCCCGGAAGAGATCAGCCGCGAGAAGACCCTCACCCGCAAGCTCAAGGAAGCGCGGGTCGCGGTAGAGATCGAAGGCAATTTCCCCAAGGATACGATTCTCCAGCTGTACTTGAACCAGATCAACCTCGGGGCCGGGGCCCACGGTGTGGAGGCGGCGGCGCAAATCTACTTCGGCAAGCACGCACAACAGCTCAACGTCGCGGAAGCGGCGACCCTCGCCGCGCTTCCCAAGCTGCCGGCGTTCTACAACCCGCGGACCCACCCGGAGCGCGCCGTGCGCCGGCGCAACGTGGTGCTCGACTTGATGCGCGACCAGGGCTTCCTGACGTCGGAGGAGGCCGAGCTGTGGCAGGCGTACCCGCTGGTGCTCACCGGCAACCGCACCAACTACGGGGACGTCGCCCCCTACTTCGTCGAGTGGCTGCGCGTGCAGCTCGACGCGCGCTTCGGGCGGGACCTGTACGAGGGCGGCCTGCGCATCTACACGACGCTCGACCTCGACATGCAGGAAGCGGCGGAGCGGGCGGTACAGTCGCAGCTCGACGCCATCGAAGCCGGCGTGTATTCGAACGGGAAGTTCCCGGGGCGCACCACCTATCGCGAATACCTCGAGTCGTCCCGGGCCTCGGGCGAGGACCACGGACCGTTCACGCCCTACCTCCAGGGCGCGCTGGTTTCCCTCGAGGCGAACACCGGATACATCCGCGCGATGATCGGCGGCCGGGACTTCGACGACTCCAAGTACAATCGCGCCACCCAGGCGGTTCGCCAACCGGGCTCGACCTTCAAGCCGTTCGTGTACTCCGCCGCGGTCCGGGCGGGTCACCCGGTGACCGAAATCGTCGACGACTCGCCGCTCAACCCGCCGGTGATCCAGCTCGACTCGACGCTGTGGCAGCCGAAAGACGACGACGACACGACACTGGGCCTGATACCCATGCGCCAAGGGCTGTACCTGTCGCGCAACCTCGCCACGATCAAGCTCGGTATGTCGTTGGGCGAGCAGACGGTGATCGGTGAAGCGCGTCGCTACGGCATCACCACGCCGCTGCCGCCGTATCCGTCGATCCACATCGGTGCGAGAGGCGTGCGGCCGATCGAGATGATCGCCGCCTATACCGCGTTCGCGACCCTCGGCACCCGCGCGGAGCCGGTCGGCGTCCTGCGGGTGGAAGACCGGCAGGGCAATATCCTGTGGCAGCCCGCGATCCGCCGTGAGCCGGTCATGGATCCGGAGCACACGTGGCTCATGGTGGACATGATGAAGGATGTGATCCGCCGCGGCACGGCGTTCAGCGCCGTCTGGAAAGCGGGGTTCACGCTGCCCGCGGCCGGCAAGACCGGCACGACCGACGACTACACCGACGCCTGGTTCATCGGGTATACGCCCGAGCTCGTGACGGGCATCTGGGTCGGCTACGACATCCAGCAGCGCATCCTCGAGCACAACGCGGGCGGAGGAAAGATCGTGGCGCCCGCGTGGACCGCGTTCATGCGCGACGTCTACGACCGCCGGCCTGCACCGCCCGATTGGGTGCGACCCGACTCGCTCATCACGCGCGAGGTGGACTGGTCCAACGGCTACCTCGCCACGCCGTTCTGCCCCCAGGAAGTGCGACACTGGGACTGGTTCTACCCGGGCACCGAGCCTACCCAGGCCTGCCCGGTGCACGCGCCGTTCGGCACCGGGGTCTCGCCCTAAGCGCGCGTGCTGCGCATCCGCGCGGGCTCGGTCCATCCCGTCACGGCGCCGCCCATCGAGGACGGCGCCGTTCTCGTTGACGACCGCGGTACGATCGCCGCCGTCGGCCCGAACCTCGTCGTCCCCACACGACCGGGGGCACGACAGCTCGAATTTCCGGACGCCCACCTCCTTCCCGGTCTCGTCAACACGCATACCCACCTCGAGCTGACCCATCTCGCCGGCAAGAACGCGGAGCGCGAGTTCGCGGCGTGGATCCGCACGCTGCGCGCCCTCAAGGACGCGACGATCCCGGAGGAGTTTTCGCGCTCGGCGGAGCAGGGGGTGCGCGACGCATGGGCCGCCGGCGTCACCTGCGTGGCCGACACGGGGAGCACCGGAGCGCCGCTCGAGGCGCTGGCGCGGCTGGGCGGGCGCGGGATCTACTACCAGGAGGTCTTCGGTCCCGACCCGGCGAAGTGCGCGGCGAGCATGGAGGAGCTGCGGCGAGCGCTCGACCGACTTAGCCCCTTAGCCTCTTCGCCCCTTCGCCTCGGCGTTTCTCCGCACGCGCCATACACGGTGAGCGAGCCGCTGTATCGGGCCGTCGCCGATCTGGCGCGTCGTGACGCCCTGCCACTCGCCGTGCATCTGGCCGAGTCGCGTGAAGAGACCACGCTCGTACGCGACGGGGCGGGCTCGTTCGCGGAGGCGCTGCGTGCACGCGGCATTGCGGTCACAGCGCACCATTGCTCGCCGGTCCAGTATCTCGTGCAACTTGGCGTCTTGGAACGTGCAACGGGGTGGCTCTGCATCCACTGCGTCCAAGTCGACGGGCCGGATATCGAGTCGCTACGAGATGCGGGGGTGGCGGTGGCTCATTGTCCCCGCTCCAACCGCGTCCACGGGCACGGTACGGCACCGCTTCCCGCGTTCCGGCGCGCCGGCCTGCCCGTCGGCCTCGGCACCGATTCGGTGGTGAGCGTGGGCGACTCGAGCTTGTGGGCCGAGGCGGCGGCCGCGCGACTCGATGGAGAGGACGCGTTGCGGATGCTGACGATCGAAGGCGCCCGGGCCCTCGACCTCGAGCGCGAGATCGGCTCACTCGAGGTAGGGAAGCAGGCGGACCTCGCGGTCTTTCCCTCTACCGTCTTCTACCGCCCTCTACCGTCTTCTACCGCCACCGCCCTCCTTACAGTCGTCGCCGGCCGTGTAGTTCACGGCTAGATTCTGGCCCCATGAAGACCCAACGCCATGCGGCCATCCTGAAGATCGTCCGGTCGGAGACGGTGGCGAGCCAAGAGCAGCTGCGGGCGCTGCTCAAAGCGGAGGGCTTCGATGTCACTCAGGCGACCCTGTCCCGCGACATCCGTGAGCTGGGCCTGGCGAAGGTGGCAGCCCCGGACGGCGGATCGCATTACGCGCCGCCGCCCGAGGCGGGGGCAGCCATTCGGCCGCATCTCGGGCAACTTCTCCCCACGGTGCTGGTGTCGGTCGACGGAGTGGGGCCGTTGCTGGTGGTGAAGACGCCCGCCGGCGGCGCTCAGGGGCTCGGGCTCGCCATCGACGCCGCCGGGTGGAGCGAGATCATCGGCACCATCGCGGGCGACGACGCCGTCCTCGTCATTACCAGGAGTGAGCGCGCTCGTCGCGCCGTGCAGACGCGTCTTAAAGAGCTGGCCGGCATTCCCGACTAGAGAGGAGGCGACGTGAAACCCCTGACCCCCCTTCGGCTTCTGGTGGTGTGCGCAGCGGCGGCCTGGATGGCCGCTCCGCGCCCGATCCTCGCCCAACAGGCGCGTATGGCGAGCGGCCCTGAGCCGCTCAACACGCTGACCGCCGCCGAGCGCTCCGCGGGCTGGCGCTTGTTGTTCGACGGCAAGACCAGCGCCGGCTGGCGCGGCTTCAAGCAAGACTCGGCGCCGGCCGGCTGGCAGGTGGTGGACGGCGCGCTGACGCGGGCCGCCTCCGCCGGGGATATCATCACGCGGAGCAAGTATCGGAACTTCGAGCTGACGCTCGAATGGAACATCGCCCCCGGAGGGAACAGCGGGATCTTCTACCGGGGGAGCGAGGACGACGACGCGATCTACTGGAACGCGCCCGAGATGCAGGTGCTGGATGACGCGGGGCACGTGGACGGCAAGTCCCGTCTGACGGCGGCCGGCGCCGCGTACGACATGTATCCCTCGCCGGCCGGAGTCGTGAAGCCCGCGGGCCAGTGGAACCAGGTGCGCCTCCTGGTGAAGGGGAAGCACGTCGAGCACTGGTTGAACGGCGTAAAGGTCGTCGAGTACGACCTGGGCAGCGCCGACTGGCAAGCCAAGCTCAAGGCGAGCAAGTTCGCCGGTCACCCGCACTACGGGGGCAACGTCACCGGCTACATCGGTCTCCAGGACCACGGCGACCAGGTGGCCTACCGCAACATCAAGATCCGGGTACTGCCGTGAGCGTCCGCGCCAAGCTCTCGACGATGATGTTCCTCCAGTTCTTCATCTGGGGCGCCTGGTACACGACGATCGCCGTGTACATGACGCACCACGGGATGGAGACGCTGACGCACTGGCCCTACACGGTGAACCCGATCGCGGCCATCGTCGCGCCGTTTTTCCTGGGGCTCGTCGCCGACCGGTATTTCGCCACCGAGAAAGTGTTGGGCGTACTGCACCTGCTGGGCGGCCTGGTGATGTTCACCGTGCCCCGGGCCACGGGCGCACCGGTCGCGTTCATCTTGTTGCTGCTGTTCTACAACCTGTGTTACATGCCCACGCTCGGCCTCGCCAACAGTCTGGCGTTCCACCACATCCAGTCACAGGAGAAACAGTTTCCACTGATCCGGGTGTTCGGTACCGCCGGTTGGATCGTGGCTGGACTGCTCATCAGCTACGTGCTGGGCCCGTTGCTCGGCGTCGTCGCGGAACGCACGGCGCTGCCGGTCTATTCAGCCGCCACGGCGAGCGTCTTGCTCGGGATCTTCAGCTTCACGCTGCCGCACACGCCGCCGCCCGGCGCAGGGCAACGGGTCTCGTTGCGCAGCATCATGGGCCTCGACGCGCTGGCGCAGCTCGGGGATGCTCCATTTTACGTCTTCACTGCGGCCTCGTTCCTGCTGTGCATCCCGCTGGCGGCGTACTACAATTTCACCCAGACCTTCCTGGACAATGCCGGCGTGACGAAGGTCGCGGCGACGCAGACGCTCGGTCAGATGTCCGAGGTCGGCTTCATGCTGCTGATGCCGCTGATGTTCGCCCGGCTCGGTGTGAAGCGGATGCTCATGGTCGGCATGGCCGCCTGGGTGGTGCGGTACGCGTTGTTCGCGGTGGCCGCTCCCTCGGCGATCTTCTCACTCATCCTCATCGGGATCCTGCTCCATGGCGTCTGCTACGACTTCTTCTTCGTGACCGGCCAGATCTACGTGGACAAGCGCTCGACGCCTGCGATCCGCGGCCAGGCCCAGGGCTTCCTCGTACTGGTCACCTACGGCCTCGGCATGTTCATCGGCGCCCAGTTGGCCGGCAACGTGTACAACCGCATCCTCGGCGGCGCAACCAGCCTCACGCTGGCACAATGGCCGAGGTTCTGGGTGCTGCCCGCCGGGTTCGCCGCGGTCGTCCTGCTCTTGTTCGCAGCGCTGTTTCGCCCGGGGGGCGCGCGCGCGCCCGCGCCCGTGGCAGCCGACTGAGGAGGGTCGCATCATGTCACGCAAACGCATCTCGAGACGGAAATTCGTCGGCGACGTGGGCGCCGGCGTGGCGTTCACCATCGTCCCGCGCCACGTGCTCGGCCGGGGGCGCCGCGCGCCCAGCGACACCGTCAACGTCGCCTGCATCGGCGTGGGCGGCATGGGAGCGAACGACGTGAAGGGCGTCGCGAAAGCCGGGGCGAACATCTACGCGCTGTGCGACGTGGACGAGCACCAGGGGGCACCGTCCTTCACCGCGTTCCCCAAGGCCAAGCGCTTCAAAGATTTTCGGGTGATGCTCGAGAAAGAAGGGAAGAACATCGATGCGGTCACCGTCTCGACCCCCGACCATACGCACACCGTGGCCGGGATGATGGCGATGAAGCTGGGTAAGCACACGCGCATCCAGAAGCCGCTCGCCCGGACCCTGTGGGAGGTGCGCCAGCTGGTCGAAACGGCCCGCAAGACCAAGGTCGCGACGCAGATGGGGAACCAGGGCCACGCCGGCGAGGGGACACGGCAGATCCGGGAATGGGTGGAGGCAGGCGCCATCGGGACGGTGCGCGAGGTCCAGCTCTGGACCAACCGGCCGATCTGGCCGCAAGCGATCGAGCGGCCGCTCGAAGAGTACTACACGCCGCCCTGGATCGATTGGGATCTGTGGCTCGGCCCCGCCCCGGCCCGCCCCTATCACCCCGCGTACGCGCCGTTCAAGTGGCGCGGTTGGTGGGACTTCGGCACCGGCGCCCTGGGCGACATCGCCTGCCACTCGATGGATGCGTCGTTCTGGGCGCTCGACCTGGGCTACCCGACGCGGATCGAGCCCGAATCGACCAAGCTGTTCGGCGAGAGCGCGCCCGCGTGCTCGCGCATCGTCTATACCTTCGCCGCCAAGGGCAATCGGCCCGAGGTCAAGGTCGTGTGGCGGGACGGCAGCCTGTATCCGTCGCGTCCCAAGGAGGTCGCGGACCCGGCAGCGTGGCCGTTCGATACGAGCGGCCAGTTGTGGATCGGGGACCAGGGAAAGCTCGTGGCGGGGATCTACGGCGAGGAGCCGCGATTGCTGGACGAAGCCCGTCAGGCGGAGATCGTCGCCCACCCGCCGGTACAGAAGTACCCGCGGTTGGAGAGCGTCTACGCCGAGTGGATCGCGGCGTGCAAGGGCGGCACGCCTGCCGGCTCGAACTTCCCCGGCCATGCGGGCCCGCTCACCGAGATGGTACTGCTGGGCAATCTCGCGGTGCGCACCGCCCAGGTCCTCGAGATCGACTCGCACACCGGCGAGGTCGCGAACACCAGGATCCCGGCGGAGTACGTGCGCTCGGAGTATCGCTCGGGGTGGAGCGTGTAGGGCGCGAGTAAACTCGCAGCCGCGCCCCTCCGGGCGACGCTACATTCCACTCATGGACTCGCATGAGCGGCGCGGATGTTGACGGGCCTGAGCGACACCCTCAGTAACCACCCCCTGCTCGCGCTGGCGACGCTGTTCGGCGCCGGACTCGTCACGAGCCTGACTCCGTGCATCTATCCGATGATCCCCATTACCGCCGGCATCATCTCCGGGACGAGCGGCGCGCAGGCATCCCGCGGCCGGACGGCGGGACTGACCCTGACCTACGTCGCCGGCCTCGCGCTGTTCTACGCCGTCCTGGGTCTCGTCGCCGGGCTCACGGGGTCGCTGTTCGGCACGGTGAGCGCGAGTCCCTGGGCGCGCCTGGGGATCGGGAACCTGCTCCTCGTCTTTGCGCTTGCCATGCTGGACGTGATCCCCGTCGCGGTCCCGTCCCGGGTGGTGCAATGGGCCTCGGGGCTCGGGAGCGCGTCGTACCCGGCCGTGTTCCTGCTCGGGGCCACGTCGGGGATCGTCGCGGCGCCGTGCGGGGCTCCGGCGTTTGCCGCGGTGCTGACCTGGGTCGCCACCACGCGGAGCGGGGTCCTGGGGTTCGTGTACTTGTTCGTGTTCTCGCTCGGCATGACCGCGCTGCTCGTCGGGGTGGGGCTGTTCAGCGGTGCGGTCACTGCGCTGCCGCGGGCCGGATCGTGGCTCGCCTGGGTCAAGAAGGGCTCCGGCGTCGTGTTGCTGGGCATGGCCGAGTACTACTTCGTTCAAGCGGGGATGGTGTGGTGATGAGACACGGGTGGCTTGCGGGCGCCGCGCTGGCGGTCGGCGCCGTGTCGTCGCTCCGGGCACAGGACGTTGGCCTCGCCGTCGGCACCAAGGCACCGGTCGTGGCCGTCGAGGATCTCGACGGGAAGGCGGTGGACCTGGGCCGCTACATCGGCCATCAGCCGGTGGTGCTGGAGTTCTGGGCCACGTGGTGCCCGTTGTGCAAGGCGCTCGAGCCGTCTCTCACGGCGGCGCACGCGCGTTACGGCCGCGCGGTCCAGTTCCTCGCGATCGGGGTCGGCGTGAACCAGTCACCGGCGTCGATCAAGCGGCACCTCACGCAGCACCCACTCCCGTTCCCGGTGTTGTTCGACGCGACCGGTGCGGCGGTGCGGGCCTACGAGGCGCCCACGACTTCGTACATCGTCGTGCTGGACAAGGCCGGGAAGGTGACGTACACCGGCGCTGGCGCGGAGCAGGACGTCGCGACCGCGCTCGCGCACGTCGGCGGGAACTAGCCCCTCTACTCTCCTTCGGCCGCCTTGGGCGTGATCCGGTCGATCGCCGCCCCCAGATCCTTGTACGACTGCGGGTCGATCTCCCGGAACGGCGCCATCTTGTAGGCGATCCTGCCGTCCGGTCCCACCACGAAGAGGTTGCGGTTGTCGAGCCCGAACTTGGGATTGGTGGCGCCGTACGTCTTGCCGATCACGCCCCCGCTGTCGCTCGCGAACAGGTAGGGGAACTCGTCGTCCCGGGCCCAAGCGGCCAGCGTCTCCGCGGGGTCCACGCTGATCGCGATGAGCACCACGTTGCGGCCGTCGTGAAACAGCTGTGCGTACTGATCACGGTACGCATGCATTTGGATCGTTCAGCCCTTGGTGCGCGCCTTGTAGAAGAAGGCGAGGACGACCGTCTTTCCTTTGAAATCGCTCAAATGGACGGGCGTCTTGAGCACGCCGTACCGCGTCGCGCCCAGGAGCGTGAAGTCGGGCGCTTCCGCCCCGACCGCCGGCTCGGGAGCAGGTACCGCCGGCTGCTGCGCGCGCGCTCCCGGCGCGGCGAGCATCATCAGTAGCGGGGCGACCAGGGCGAATGTGAACCGCTTCATGTGGCGTCTCCTCCAGTCGGGGCGTACCTCAAGTTATCCGAGGCCCCCGCGCGGCGTCAGGGTTCGCGTGGCCCCGCGCAGCGCGTCGCGCCCGGCGCGCCAGCGTGAGCATGGCTGTCCCGAAGGCGAGCAGCACCAGCCCCCACACCAAATTGATCGGCACCCCCGTCGGCGCCGTACCGGGTTGGCCCAATGTGGCGCCGCCGTAGACGCCCAACAGCACGCCGATCAGGGCGAACAGCGCTCCCACCGGGATCCGCAAGTCGAGTCCCACTCCCGCTCCCGCTCCCTCCGACCTTCGGACTAGAAAAAGATCACGTTCAGGACGACGGCGCCGGCGAGCACCAGCAGCGCGAGCGAGACCGGCCGCTCGTACCACCGTTTCACGTCGTCGGTGGGCTTCGCCGTAAGGCCGAACACCAGGCCACGCAGCTCCTCCGGCGGCCGCGGTTGCGTGGCGAGGCTCATCGCGATGGTCACCGCGAAGCACGTGACCCAGGCGGCGATGGCCGTCCAGAAGGTTTGCGCGAGCTCGCTGGGGTAGGTGGTGACGACCCCGAGATAGCCGCCCTTCACGCCCACCGCGGCGCCCGCCGGTAGAGAGAGCCCGTGGTGAATCGCAGCCGCCAGCGTGCCGGCGAGCAGGCCGGTGAAGGCGCCGTGACCGGTGGCGCGTTTCCAGAACATCCCCAGCGCGAACGTCGCGAACAGCGGTGCGTTGACGAACGCGAACACGAGCTGCAGGAAATCCATGATGTTGTTGAACGAGGCGGCCACGTAGGCCGCCGCGACCGAGATGGCGACGCCGAACACCGTCGCGACCCGGCCCATGGCCAGGTAATGCGCGTCCGGGGCGCCCGGCCGGACATAGCTCTGGTACAGATCGTACGTCCAGACCGTGTTGAAGGCGGTCACATTCCCCGCCATCCCCGACATGAACGAGGCGAGCAGCGCCGTAAGGCCGAGCCCGAGCAGCCCCGCCGGGAAGAAATGCACGAGCATCATCGGCGTGGCGAGATCGTAGTCGAGCACGACGTGACCGTGCCCATCGCGCAGCGGCTCTCCGGTCCGCGCATCGCGCTTCGGCGGCACGAGACCGGGCGCTGGCGCGGAGGTGAGGGAGCTCGGGGAGGTCCCGGTTGGGGAGGCCGTGACGACAGGCCCCGCCTGGCGCACGCCACTCGTGGGACTGACCACCAGCGCCAGCATCCCGGGGACGATGACGAGGAAGGGGAACAGCATCTTCGGGACCGCCGCGATGAGCGGCGTGCGCCGGGCCGCCGTCATCGAGTTCGCCGCCATGGCGCGCTGCACGACCAGGAAGTCCGTACACCAGTACCCGAACGACAGCACGAACCCCAGGCCCATCACGAGGCCGAACCATTCCACGCCCACGGGGTTCGCGGACGCGCTCCCCATGAACCGCCAGCTCTGCGTGTAGGCACCCGGCGCGTATCCGTTGGCCGTCGCGACGCCGGCGAGCCGGCCGGCGAGTCCGGGCCAGCCGCCGACGTCGCGCAGCCCGAGAACCACCAGCGGCGCGAAGCCGAAGACGATGAGGAAGAACTGGAGCACCTCGTTGTAGATGGCGCTGGTGAGCCCGCCGAGGAAGATGTAGGCGAGTACGATCCCCGCGGCGACCAGGATGCTCAGGTCGAAGCTCCAGCCGAGCAGCAGGTTCAGCAGCTTCCCCATGGCGTACAGCGAGATGCCGGAGGAGAAGACGGTCATGACGGCGAACGAGATCGCGTTCAGACCCCGGGTCTTCTCGTCGAATCGAAGCTTCAAGTACTCCGGGACCGAGCGCGCGCGCGAGCCGTAATAGAACGGCATCATGAACAGGCCCACGAACACCATCGCGGGGATCGCGCCGATCCAGTAGAAGTGGCTCGTCGCGATCCCGTACTTGGCACCCGAGGCGCCCATCCCGATCACTTCCTGTGCGCCGAGGTTGGCCGAAATGAACGCCAGGCCCGTCACCCAGGCGGGGATCGAGCGCCCCGAGAGAAAAAAGTCCTCGCTCGTATGGACGTAGCGTCGGAGCATCGCGCCGATGCCCAGCACGAAGCCGAAGTACAGGAGCATCACGGCGTAGTCGATCCCGTGGAGCGTCGTCACGTCAGGCTCGCCTCACCGGCTCGGGGGGTGCAGGCGCAGTTCTCTTGCCTGTGCGGCTCTCAGTTCGTGATGGGACGGTAGTTGACGTCCAACACGGCCAGCCGCTCGAGATGTGTGACGAGCCGCCTGGTGAAGTCGCCGTAGTCCCGCTCTTGCGGCGGTGTCCACAGCACCTCGGCGAGGGCACACACCCTGGGAAACACCATGTACTCCGCTCGCTTCGCGTCGGGGACGTATTCGGTCCACAGCTGTCCCTGAGCCCCGAGCACATGTCGCGCCTCACTCGCGGTCAGGGCGGGCGGTACGGGCTCGAACGCATACACCGTGTCGAGCGGCAGGTAGCCCCCGATCGCGAGCGGCTCGGCGACGGTGTCGGCGGACTGATAGTGATCGAAGTAGGTATGGGATCCGGGCGCCATGACCACGTCGTGTCCCGCTTGGGCGGCCGCGATGCCGCCGTCCACGCCGCGCCAGGACATGACCACCGCGTTGGGCGCGAGGCCACCCTGAAGGATCTCGTCCCAGCCCACGAGCGTGCGGCCATGGGCGGTGAGAAACTCGTCCATCCGGTGCGTGAACCAGCTCTGCAGCTCGTCTTCGTCCTTGAGCCCGAGCTCGCGAATCCGCGCCTGTGCGAGCGGGCTCGCCTTCCACTGGGTCTTCGGAGCTTCGTCGCCGCCGATATGGATCCAGCGTCCCGGGAACAACGCCATCACTTCCGTCAGCACGTTTTGATAGAAGCGGACGGTCGCGTCTCCGGGATTGAGGATGTTCTCGTCCACGCCCCAGCCCATCCAGACGGGGAGGGTGTCGCCGCGGTTGCCGAGCTCGGGATACGCGGCAATGGCGGCCTGGGAATGACCCGGCATCTCGATCTCCGGCACGATCGTCACGAAGCGCGCGCGGGCGTAGGCGACGATCTCGCGGACGTCGTCCTGCGTGTAGAAGCCACCGTGCGGCTGGCCGTCGAACCGCCACCGGGTCGAGTCCCGATCGGGCCGGCCGATGATCGTCTGGGGGCGCCAGGCGCCCACCTGGGTGAGACGCGGGTACTGCTTGATCTCGAGCCGCCACCCCTGGTCATCGGTCAGGTGCCAGTGAAAGCGGTTGAGCTTATGGAGCGCCGCCAGATCGATGAGCTTCTTCACGAACTCCTTCGGCATGAAGTGGCGAGCCACGTCCACGTGGACGCCGCGCCACGCGAACCGCGGGAGGTCCTCGATCGCGATCCCGGGGATGCTCCACGCCACGCCGGCCATCTCGGCCTGCCGGAAAATCGCGGTCGGGAGGAGCTGACGCAGGGTCTCGATCCCGTAGAACGCGCCGGCCGTCCGGTAGGCGCGAATCGCGACGCGGGACCGGCTGACGTCGAGCCGATACCCCTCGTCTCCGAGTCGGGCGAGGGAGGAGTCGAGGCGGATGGAGATCCCCGGCGTCCCGGCGGGCGCGGCGGTCGCCACGGCGAGCCGCAGACCGGTAGCGGGGAAGAGGTAGTCACCCAGCAGCTCGCCCACCTTGCGCAGGGCGCGATCGGTCACGATCACGGTGCCGGCCCGCAACGTGAACGCTCCCGGCTGCACGGTGAGGTGCGCCGGGCGGGGCACGATGGCGGGGATGGAGTCCGACGCGAGCAGGATGGCCAGTGCGGCGAGCATCGACACGATTCTACTCCCGTATTTCCCTGACCCAGATGTCCCGGTACCGGGTCGGGTTAGCGTGGTCCTGCAGGAGGAGCGGCAGTTTGTCCGGGTGTGGCTCGTAGCGGGCGCGCCGTCCGTGCACCGTCCCGCCGGTGATCACCGTGTTGTTCTGGACCAGCACGCCGTTGTGCAGCACCGTGACCCGCGCCGAATCGCGCACGCTGCCATCGGGTGCGAAGCGGGGCCGGTGGAAGATGATGTCGTACGTCTGCCACTGGCCCGGCGGGCGGCTCGCGTTCACGAGCGGCGGCGTCTGTCCGTACACGGCCCCGGCCTGCCCGTCGGCGTACGTCTCGTTGCGATAGGAATCCAGCACCTGGATCTCGTAGTGCGTCATCAGAAACACGCCGCTGTTGCCGCGCTCCTGACCCTCACCCGCGGGCGGCGTGGGCGTCGCCCACTCGATGTGGAGCTGCATGGAGCCGAAGCCGCGCCTGGTCGCGATCGCGCCGGTGCCGGGCGCGACTTCCACATAGCCGTCGCGCACGACCCATTTGGCGGATGAGCCGTCCGGTGACTGCCATGGAGAGAGATCTTTGCCGTCGAACAGCACGATGGCATCGGACGGCGGCGGTGCCGGTGGCCGCTCGGGGCCCGCGTCTACCACGGGCGGCCGGGGGCGGTCGAGAGAATGAACAGGCCAGGTTTGAGCGGGCATGGTGGTGGGCAGCACGGCTCCGAGGAGAAAGAACGCGGAACGGGGAACGCGGAACGCGGAACAACAGGTCGGGCGTCCGAGCGCGAGTCGCCTGTTCCGCTCCGCGTTCCGAGTTTCCCTCACGGTTTCCACGTTCCCTTCGCCACCGCCGGTACGAACCGCTCGATGCCCGCCGGCGGAAAGTCGAGCGTCTTCCCCTGTTCGGCGCTCATGTAGGCCGTCATCAGGACCTTCACGACCTCCAGACCGTCGTCGAACGTGAGCTCCGGGGGCTCCCGACCGAGGAACACGCGTACGAAGTGGCGGTCTTCGGCGTCGTAGCCGTAGGCCGCCGACTCGCTCGTGACCACGGGCATCAGCCCCATCTCGGCGTTCTGCTTCTCGACCAGGTCCTCGCCCGTCTTCCCTTTCACCTCGCGGCTGAAGAACAGCTTGAGCCCGCTGTCGAGCGTGTTCCACGACATGGAGTATTCAGGGCCCAGCAGCTCGGCCGAGAGGCGCAGCCCGGCGCCGACGAAGCTCCAGGACGTGCTCGCTTCACCGATCAGCGTGGCACGCTCGTCGGTCTCGAACTCGATCGTGACGCTCGCAAAGTCCTCCGACGGGGCCTTGCGGTAATCCACGTCCTTCCCCATCTGCTGCTGCAGACGCTTGGCGTAGGCGGGCCGGCTCCACTTGAGGCTCGCGATGTGCCCCGTGACGCGGGCCGGGCGCACGGATCCGAGCGGCGCGCCGGGCGGCGTCAACAGGTGTCGCACGACCAGGGCGGAGTGACACATCATGTCGTTGAGGACCCCGCCGCCCTGGAGCTTGCCCTGCCAGAACCAGGGCATGTGCGGTCCGCTGTGCTCCTCCGCCGCCCGGGCGAGGTAGGGGCGGCCGGTGAGCGCCGCGCCGCGGGCCCAGATGATGGCGCGGCCCTGCGCGACGGCGGGCGCGAACGCCTGGTTCTCGAGATAGCCGTGAGCGATCCCGGTCTTTTTCGTGAGCTCGAGGACTCGCTTCGCTTCGGCGACGTTGCGGGCGAGCGGCTTCTCGCAGGCGATCCCGCGAAGCTCTCCCTTGCCGCGCGTGATCGTATCGGCGATCTCCTCGAAGTTCTCGATGCGCGCGAAGTTCGGGCCGCACAGCCACAGCGCGTCGATCGCGGGGTCGGCCACCATCTCCGCCACCGAGCGGTACGGCTTCGCCTCCCCGACATCGAGCTTCCGGGCGACGGCTGCCGTCTCCTGGGCGTGCTTGTGGTTCGGGCTCCACACGCCCAGCACGTCGGCATCCCGCACGCTCTGAAACGCCAGGAGATGAAACCGCGCGTTAAAGCCGCTCCCGATGAAGCCGACGCCCAGGCGCTTGTTGGCCGTCACGTTTCCCGTGTCCCCTTTCACACGTTCCGTCAGTCGTCGTACCGTACGCCCAGCTTGGCGAGTGCCTCAGGAGGACAGCCCTTCCACTCGGAGACGAAGGTGTTCCCGACGTACCGCAGATCCTGTACGCCGATGCGACTGGAGAAGAACCCCGACGCGGTGAGGTCGCGGAACCGGTTGAAGAACGCGACGCCCACGGCGAGCTCCGGCTTCGCTTTCCCGGGCCACGCGATGGCGTCCAGCACGGCGCTCCGCTCCGCCGCGGTGCAGCCGACGAACGCCTTGCCGTAGCGGTCGTCGCACGCATGATCGAGCCAGGCGAGCCCGCCGCGTACGGGCGTCTGCAGATCCGGGTCGTCGCCGAGCATGAAGTCCATGAACTCCGGCACACCGGCCTCGGTGGCGCTTCCCGAGCGCTCGTCCTTCGGAATGATCAGGTCGACCAGCACTCGCACCGTTTCCCACTCGTGGGGCGTGAACTGCTTCGGCTCGTACGGCGTGCCGCGGGCGAGCGCCTCGCGCGCCCGTGCCGAAGCCTCGCGTACCGAGAGTCCGGGGCCGAGGGGCGCCCCCGGAGGCGAAGACGCAAGGGGTGGACGGGGGCGCCCCTCGGCCCCGGACGTTCGAACGATTTCACAGCGCACCCTTTTTCATCTGATCGGCGATGTACTCGCTGGTGCGCATCGACAGCGCGAGAATCGTCCACGTCGGGTTCTTGTCCGCCTGCGACACGAAGGGCGCGCCGTCGGCGAGGAAGAGGTTCTTGCAGTCGTGCGCCTGGCACCAGCGGTTCGTCACGGACGCCTTCGGGTCGTCCCCCATGCGGGCCCCGCCCAGCTCGTGGATGATGGTGCCGCCTGCGGCGATGCCGTACCCCCGCTCGGGCCCCGGCATCGGCGAGAACACCTGACCCCCCATGTCGGCGATCAGCGCCCGGAAGGTCTCCTGCATGTGCTTCACCTGCTTGTACTCGTGATCCGACCACTTCCAGTGAAACCTGAGGACCGGAATCCCCCACCGATCCACCATGCGTGGGTCGATCTCGCAGTAGCTGTCCTCGTTGGGGATCATCTCGCCGCGGCCCGAGAAGCCGATCGTCGCGCCGTAGTAGCGCCGGTAGTCGTCCTTCAACTGCTTGCCGTAGCCGCCGCCGGAGGGGTAGCGATGAATCCCGCCCAGGAAGTCGTAGGACGGCACGTGCGGGCCGCCCCAGACCTCGATGTGATAGCCGCGCGGGAAGTCGAGCTTCGCGTTGTCGAGCCACCACGGCATGTAGAGATGCATGCCCCCCACGCCGTCGTCGTTGTGGGGCACGTGGTCCATCATTTTCGGGATGAACCCGCCGACGTCCGTGCCGGTCGTGTCGGTGATGTACTTGCCCACGGTGCCGCTCGAGTTGGCCAGGCCGTTGGGGAACCGGGACGACGGGGAGTTGAGCAGCAGGCGCGCGGTCTCCAGGGCGCTCGCGGCCAGGACCACCACTTTGGCGCTTACGCGTCGGTCGGTCCCGGTCGCCTTGTCGACATACGCCACACCCGTGGCGCGGCCGCCCGCATCCACCAGCACCTCGCGCGCCATCGCGTTCGTGAGCAGGGTGAGCTTCCCCGTGGCGAGCGCGGGAGCGAGCAGCACGTTCGGCGACGTGAAGTTCGCGTTGACCCGGCAGCCGCGATTGCATTGGCCGCAGTAGTGGCACGCCGCCCGTCCGTTCAGCGGCCGGGTGAGAATCGAGAGGCGTGCCGGGATGCAGGTGACATGTAGCCGGTCCGCCGCCTGCTTGACCAGTAGCTCGTGGCAGCGGGGGCGGGGCGGCGGCAGGAACACCCCATTCGGCTCGTTCGGCAGGCTCTCCATGGAGCCGAACACCCCGATCAGGCGGTCGATCTTGTCGTAGTAGGGCGCGACGTCCTCGTAGGAGATGGGCCAGTCGTCGCCCAGGCCGTCCCTGCTCTTGCGCTTGAAGTCGTACGGCCCGAAGCGGAGAGAGATGCGGCCCCAATGATTGGTCCGGCCGCCGACCATTCGGGCCCGCCACCAGGCGAAGTCGGTGCCCGGCGCCCGCGTGTACGGCTCGCCGGGGAGCTCCCACCCGCCGATGCAGGCGTCGAACTCGCCGAACGGTCGCTCCTTCGTGGATTTCCCGCGGCGCGGCGACTCGTACGGCCACGTCAGCATCGCCGAGTCCTTCGCGTTGTCCCACGGCTCACCCGCCTCCAGCACCACCACGTCGGCGCCGGCCTTGGTGAGCACGTAGGCCGCCATGCCCCCGCCGGCCCCGGAGCCGACGATGCACACGTCGTACCGTTTCGCCTGCGCGGTCAGACGGTGCATACCGCCACCGCCTCGCGCAGCGACGTGAGCGGATCGCGCGTCGGGTTGAACTCGTGCGCCACGAACCCCGCGAAGCCGGTGTCGGCGATGGCCGCCGCGACCGCGTGCCAGTTCAGCTCCTGGGTGCCGTCCAGCTCGTGGCGGCCGGGCACGCCCCCGGTATGGAAGTGGGCGAGCCACTCCCGGTTGTCGCGGATGGTGCGGATGATGTCGCCTTCCATGATCTGCATGTGATAGATGTCGTACAGCAGCCTGACGCGCGGCGAGCCCACGGCCTTCACCACGGCGACCCCGAAGGCCGTCCGGTCGCCCTGGTAGTCCGCGTGATCGATCTTGCTGTTCAGGAGCTCGAGGCAGATCGTGACCCGCTGCTCTTCCGCCTGCGCCTTGATCGCGTTGAGCCCCGCGACACAGTTGTCGATCGCCTCCCCGTCGCCCCTGCCGCGGCGGTTGCCGAACATCGCGATCACATTCGGGACGGCGTGGCGCGCGGCGAGCGGAATGGTTTCCTCCAGCTCGTGCAACAGCATCCGGTGGTTCGCGCGATCGTTGAAGCCCGTCGCAATGAAGTCGTTGCGCGCGGTGGGATAGCCCATGGAGCATACCAGGCCCGCCTCACGCACCGGGTCCCAGTCGTCGGGACCCAGCAGGTCGATCGCGACGAGCCCCATTCCGGCGGCCGCGCGGGCGAACTCCCGCAGGGGGATTTGTCGATAAGGCCAACGCGAGACGGACTGCTTGAGCCGTGCCAGGCTGAAGCCTGGGCTCGGCGAAACACCGCCCTTAAGGGCAGAACCCATGGCGGCGGCTCCCAGCGCCGCCACTGCCGTTCGCCGGTCCATCAAAACTCGAGGCGCTTCAAGTACTCGCAGCTCGCCCGGATCGACGCGAATGCGTCCGCCGGCTGGTCGTGCTCCACGAAAAAGTGCTTGATACCGGCCTGCTGCTCCTTGGCGAAGATTCGCTTCCAGTCGATCTTACCGGCGCCCACGTCGGCCATCTTGTTGTCGGGCGGGCCCATCGAATCCTTCACGTGGACCATTGGGAATCGCCCGGGCCAGCGTGCGAAGTACGCCAGGGGATCCTGCCCTCCCTTGGTGATCCAGTACAGATCCATCTCCATCTGGACGAGCTTGGGATCGGTCTCGGCGAGCAGGATGTCGTACGGCAGCTTGCCTTCCACCGGAGCGAACTCGAAGTCGTGGTTGTGGTAGGCGAACTGGAGTCCCGCGGCCTTGGCCTCGGTCCCGGCGTGGTTGAGGCGCTCCGCCCAGCGCTTGTAGTCGTCGAGCGTGTGCCGTTCCTCCGCCGGGATCCACGCGAGTACGACGTAGCGGTGGCCGACGACGGGAGCGGCGTCGAGCGCGGCGCGCCACTGGTCCGGGGCCAGCGATATGTGCGAGGAGGGCGACGAGAGCCCGTTGTGGTCCAGCAGGGCGCGCAAGTCGCGCGGCGCCCGACCGAAGTAGCCCGCGAACTCGACTTCCCGATAGCCGGTCGCGGCGACGCGGGCGATCGTCGCCTCGACGTCCTTTTTCATCTCGTCGCGCACGGTGTACAGCTGCAGCCCGATGCGGTCCAGCCGGGATGCGGGAGGCGGGATGCGAGATGCGGGAATCCCGAACGTCGCGAGCGCGGATGCGCCGAGCGTCTTCAGGAACGTCCGGCGATCGGAGGTCACGCATCTCGCATCCCGCATCCCGCAGCTCGTCATAGTTCCCTCCGTTTCATCGCGTCCACCGCGTACGCGGCCGCCCGGGCGGTGAGCGCCATGTAGGTGATGGACGGGTTCTGGTTCGCCGACGAGGCCATGCAAGCCCCGTCCGTCACGAACAGGTTCTTCACGTCGTGGCACTGGTTGTGAGCGTTGAGGACGGACGTCTTCGGATCGCGCCCCATCCGGGCGGTCCCCATCTCGTGGATCGTCAGGCCGGGCGGATTGTCGTCCACGAACGGCGTGATGTCCTTTGCCCCCGCCGCCTCGAGCATCTCGGCCGCGGTGACCGACATGTCGTGCAGCAGTTTGCGCTCGTTGTCGCTCCAGGCACAGTGGATCCGCAGCGCGGGAATCCCCCATGCGTCGACCGTGACGGGGTCGAGCTCGACGTAGTTGGTGGATCGCGGGAGGCACTCGCCAAACCCGTAGAACGAAAAGCCCCACGGTCCCTCCGCGTGCAGGGCGCGCTTCAGCTCCACGCCGAACCCCGGCTGGCCGGCCGCCCGACCCCAACCGGCCCGCCCGCCGCCCCCCTGAAACCCGTAGCCTCGCAGGAACTCGGGATGCGGCGCCTTCACATTGCGGAACCGGGGGACGTAGATCCCGTTGGGCCGGTGTCCGTGGACCGTGCGGTCTTCCATACCCGGGATCATGCCCCGCGCGCCCCCGCCCATGGTGTGATCCATCAGGTTCTTGCCCAGCTCGCCGCTTGAGTCGGCGAGCCCGGTCGGGAAGCGCGTGGTCTTCGAGTTCAGGAGGATGCGCGTGGACTCGAGCGTCGAAGCGCACAGGAAGACGACGCGCGCGCGGAACTCGAGCGGCTGGCGCGTCTGCGCGTCGATGACGCGGACGCCGGCGGCGCGGTCGCGCTGGCCGTCGTAGATCACGCTGTGCACGACGCTGTACGGCCGCAGCGTGAGGCGCCCCGTCGCGCGGGCCGCCGGGAGGGTGACGCCGATGCTGTTGAAGTACGAATGCGTGATGCAGCCACGCTCGCAGGGCCCGCAGTAATGGCACGCCGGGCGGCCGCGATGCGGCGCGGTGAGGATCGCGACCCGGCCGATCGTCACGATCCGCTCGGGGGCGAAGCGCTTGGCGACGCCGTCCCGGACGACTTGCTCGGCGCAATTCAGCGCCATCGGCGGCAGGAATTGCCCGTCCGGCAGCTGCGGCAGTCCCAACCGCTCGCCGCTCACGCCGATGAACCGCTCCACGTAGTCGTACCACGGCGCGATGTCGCCGTAGCGGATCGGCCAGTCCACGCCGAACCCGTCCCGCGCGTTGGCCTCGAAATCGAGATCGCTCCAGCGGTATACCTGCCGGCCCCACATGATGGACTTGCCGCCGACCTGGCGGCCGCGAATCCAGTGGAACGGCTTGTCGGGATCGAAGGTGTAGGGGTTCTCGCGGTCGTTCACGAAGAACTTGCCGCTGTACTCGTTGCAGGCGTAACAACGGCGCTGGATGAACTGATCGCGTTCGAGCGCCTTGCGGTCGCCGAAGCCGCGGAACTTCATCTGCCACGGCGGCACGTGCTCGACGTAATCGCGCACCGGATCGATCGGCCGGCCGGCCTCGAGCACGAGCGTCTTGAGCCCGCGCTCGCACAACTCCTTGGCCGCCCACCCGCCGGTGATGCCGGATCCGACGACGATGGCGTCGAAGCTGGGCGGGGCCATCAGAAGTCCCCCGGGGCCGCGCGCCAGCGGCCGAGCTCGGTGCACGGGTCGTACGAGCCCGGGATCACCTCGTAGTGAAGCTCGGCGGTGGCCCCCACCTCCGAGGTGCAGTAGCCGTACACCGTGAGAAACTTCATCCGCTCGAAAAAGTGCGGCGGCGCGTCGCGCTTGGCCTTGCGGCGTTCCTGTGCCTCGGCGTCGAGCGCGGTCAGGATCGCCACGCGCTGCGCCTCGGTCGCGGTGAGGAAATCCGGGGCGGACGCGGCGCGGGCACGCGCGTCCACGTCGGCCAGCCCCTCGAGGAATTGCTTCCGGTCGTCGTCCGGGGTCCATTCCGCGAGCAGCAGATCGATGAACCGGTGGACCTCGGCGGCGCGCGCGCCGGGCGTGTCCGTCGCGGGGATGATCATGTCGGCGATCGTCGCCACCGTCTCGCCCTGATGCGGGTCCAGCACCTGGAGGCCGCGGGCCTGTGCTCGGCGGTGCGCGCGGCGGCCGACGGCGAGCAACGTGTCGGTCTCGAGCCCCGAGATCGCTGGGATCGTGAGCGCGGCAGCGAGGGAGCGGAGCAGCTCTCGTCGGTGCATGGAGGCCCTAAGAATCAGCCAAACGTCGGGAGTACGCTAGACGCCGGTCGGGCGTTGACAGGGCTCCCTGGGGTTGTATGTTTATGCATCCTCCTGCATAAATCGACAGGGAGCGCGCCATGGGGCCGTTGGTGGTACTCGCGTATTCGGGTGGACTCGACACGTCGGCGATCGTTCCCTGGCTGCGCGAGAAATATGCCGCCAGGGTCCTGTGTTTCGCCGCCGACGTGGGGCAGGGAACCGGCGAGCTCGCCGGTCTGGTCGAGAAGGCCAAGCGCTCCGGCGCCGTCGACTGCGTCGTCCGGGACCTGCGCGAAGAATTCGTCCGCGACTTCGTGTTTCCCACGCTCCGCGCCGGTGCGGTGTACGCCCGCACCTATCTGCTGGGCACGGCCATGGCCCGGCCGGTCATGGCGGCCCACCATGTCGCACTCGCGCAGCAAGTCGGCGCGCAAGCGCTGGCCCACGGCTGCACCGGGAAGGGCAACGACCAGGTCCGCTTCGAGCTGACCTACGCCGCCCTCGCGCCCGAGCTCCAGGTGATCGCTCCCTGGCGCGAGTGGCAGTTCAAGGGCCGCGAGGACCTCATCGCGTACGTGAAAGCCAAGGGCGTGCCCGTCCAGGCCACCCTCGAGAAGCCGTACTCCACCGACCGCAACCTCTGGCACTGCTCGCACGAGGGGGGCATCCTCGAAGATCCCGCGCGCGAGCCGCCGGAGCACATCTTCGTCTTGACCAGGGATCCGCTCGAGGCCCCCGACCTCCCCGTGGTGGTGGAGATCGGGTTCGAGGACGGGACGCCCGTCAGCGTGAACCACGTCCCGATGGGGCCGGTGGAGCTGCTGGAGTCGTTGAACGCCACCGCGGGCGAGCACGGCGTCGGCCGGGCGGACGTCGTGGAGGACCGGCTGGTCGGGATGAAATCGCGCGGTGTCTACGAGACGCCGGGCGGCACGCTCCTGTACGCCGCGCACCGCGAGCTCGAGCAGCTGGTGCTCGATCGCCGGACGTTGCGCCTCAAGGACGAGCTGGCCCTCCGCTACGCCGACCTGGTGTACGACGGGCGCTGGTGGACGCCGGAGCGCGAGGCGCTCGACGCCGCGGTCGCGAGCACCCAGAAGCGGGTGACCGGCGCCGTGCGGCTGAAGCTCTTCAAGGGCGGCTTCACGGTCGCGGGGCGGGAAAGCCCGTACGCGCTGTACCAGCCTTCGTACGCCACGTTCGGCAAGGACAACGTCTACGATCAGAAAGATGCCGAGGGCTTCATCCATCTCTACGGCCTCTCGATCCGGATCGGGTCCGGCCTCGAGGCCGCGCGCCGCCAGCAAGAAGTCGGCGCGACGGCGGATTGATGCCGCGTCAGCCCACGGACACCCCGGCCCCGTCGCAGGCCCCGCCCCCACCGGCGCACCAGATGTGGGGCGGCCGGTTCACTCTCGGCCCCAGTGAAGCGCTCGACGCGCTGAATCGCAGCCTGCCAGTGGACCACCGGCTCTGGCCCCAGGACGTCGCCGCGAGCAAGGCCTGGGTCCACGCGCTCGGCCGGGTCGGGGTGCTCACCCCCGACGAGGAGAACCAGCTGCTCGAGGGCCTCGACCGCGTGGGGGAGCGGCTGGCCGACGGTGCAGCGGTGGGCGCCCCAGACGAGGACGTGCACACTCTCGTGGAGCGGCTGTTGTTCGCGGAAGTCGGGGCCGTCGCCGGCAAGCTGCACACAGGCCGGTCGCGGAACGACCAGGTCGCAACCGACCTGCGCCTCTGGACCCTCGGAGCCGTCGACCAGCTCGACGGTGACCTCGCGGCACTCGGGCGGGCGCTCGTCGCGCGCGCAGAGGAAGGGGTGGACGTTCTGTTGCCGGGCTACACGCACGGCCAGCGTGCCCAGCCGGTGCGTTGGGCGTACGTCCTGCTGGCTCACGCGTGGCCCCTGGTGCGCGACCGCCAGCGCCTGGCGGACGCCCGGCGCAGGGTGGCGGAGCTGCCGCTCGGATCCGGGGCGCTGGCGGGATCGGGGTTCGCCGTCGACCGCGTGCTCCTGAAAGAAGCACTCGGCTTCCGCTCGGTCTCCGCCAACGCCCTCGACGCGACGGGCGACCGCGACTTCGTCGCGGAAGTCTTGTTTGCGTTGACCCTCGTGGGCACGCACCTCTCGCGCCTCGCGGCCGAGCTGGTGCTCTATACGAGCGCGGAGTTCGGCTTCGTGCGCCTGTCGGACGACTTCAGCACCGGCTCGAGCCTGCTGCCGCAAAAGCGGAACCCCGACATCTTCGAGCTGGCGCGTGCCAAATCGGGCCGGCTGCTGGGCGACCTCGTGGCGTTGCTCACGACCCTGAAGGGCCTCCCGGCGGGGTACAGCAAGGACCTCCAGGAGGACAAGGCGCTGCTGTTCGATGGATTCGATACGCTGGCGCTCGTCCTGCCCGCGGCGACCGGAGCCATCACCGCGCTCAGCGTGGACGCCGAGCGGATGCGGGCCGCGCTCGATGCTTCGCTGCGCGCGACGGACCTCGCCGACCTCCTGGTGGAGGCCGGCGTGCCGTTCCGCGAGAGCCACGGCCTCGTGGGTCGGCTGGTGCGTGAAGCGGAGCGCTCCGGGGTGCCGCTCGATCGGGTGCCGGGCCCGGTGGCGGCGGGAATCCATCCCGCACTCGCTGCGGCGCTGTCCCAACTGGGAACGTGGGAGGATTCGGTGGAGAGTCGTGCTACACCCGGCGGGGCCTCGCGACGCTCGGTGGCCGAGCAGCTCGAGGTGCTGCGCCCTGCATTCGCCCAGGATGGAGGGACTTAACCCAAGGTCTTGCCGCGCGTTAGCAGGTGGTGTAGCATACGAGGCCGTCTCGCTCCAGCGTCGAGCGGGACGGCCGCTTCTCACCGAGGGAGTCCTTTTGCGCTGCTTAGCCCTCAACGCCTCATTCGAGCCACTGACCATGGTGCCCGTGCGCAGGGCACTACGGCTCGTGATCGACCGTAAGGCGGAGATCGTCGAGGCGGACGGACCCGTCGTGAAGAGCGAGCGCCTGGCCATCCCGCGGCCGGCGGTGATCAGGCTCGTCAAATTCGTCCACGTGCCGCGCCGGTTCCGCCGCCAGGTGACCAACACGTTTCTCTTCGCCCGTGACAATTACCGCTGCCAGTTCTGCGGCCGGAGTCAGCAGGAGCTGCGGCACCGGGAGTGCCTCACCCGCGACCATCTCGTACCCCTGTCGCGCGGGGGGACCAATGCCTGGAGCAACGTCCTCACGGCGTGCTCGAGTTGCAACACGCGGAAGGGCAACCTGCTGCCCGAGGAAGCGGGAATGCACCCGCTGCGGCCGCCGTTCGAGCCGCATTTCGTGCACCTTGCCTGGGCAGTGCGGCGGCTGACGTCCATCCAGTCCAAGTACATTCGCCTGTTCTACGGCGGCGAGGTGCTGGCGACCCTCGAAGCGCTGTGACCCAGAAGGCTCCCTGGATCATCGCGGGGCTGGCGGGGGCGGCGGTTGTGGGGTTGCTCGTGATGACGCGCGGGGCCGGGCCGGTGGTGCACCCCGAGCCGCGGCCCGGCGTGAGCGCCGAGCGGGTGTTGCCGCTCGCCATGGTGTTGCAAACGCCCGGAGCCGCGGAGGCGTACGCGGGAGCGCACCGGGCTCCCCAGGTGCTCGACGGCATCCATTGTTATTGCGAGTGCGCCAGGCATTTCGGGCATCGCTCGCTGCTCACCTGCTTCGAGTCCGACCACGGCTCGCAGTGCGACATCTGCATGGGCGAAGCGACGCTGGCCATAAGGCTCGCCTCCCAGGGCAGCTCCCTGGACGATATCCGCCGCGCGATCGACCAGCGGTTTGGCTCTTAGTTCTCCCTGCGGTTGAACGTCTCGGACCGCGCCTCCAGGCCGAGCCGCGGGAGGCCGGCGATTCGCACCAGCAGCCGTTGCGCGCCGCGGGTGAGCGCGCCGCCCAGGTTGCCGCCTGAGACCGCGGGGCTCACATCCCCCTTCAGCCACCGCGTCAGCTCTTCCAGGTCCGTGTCGTTGAGCGTGGTCACGTCGAGCCGACAGAGGAAGTAGAAGTTCCCCGAGCCCTTGAGCTTCAGGTTTACGCGGTAGGGGAGCTCGAATGCGCGCTCGAGGTCCTCCGGCGTGCCGTATCGGGCCACGCTGCCGCCGGTGCGGATCAGCACGAAGTCGTCGGCGAGGGGATCGTGACGCGCGACGGCGTCCCACGGGGCCTCGGTGATGTACTGATCGAACCAGCCGGACCGGGAGCGCCACAGCTCGAGACGGTAATGCAGGCGGAGCGGAAAGCCGGAGCGCATGAGGCCGACGAACTTGCCGTCGGCGAGGAGCGCGGTGGTTTGGACGCGGGGGACGCCGCTCTGGACAATGACCGTCAACGCGGGCGCCTGCGCGGCGGCCCGAGAGACCGATACCCCGCCGAGCAGGGCCAGGAATGCGAGACCCGACCTCACCTCAGAAGCGGTGATCGAGTCGCAGCGTGAATCGCAGCGGCTCGCCGGCGGTCACCGCCTTCGCCATATACAGACCGAGCCCTCCCCAATCGATGCCCAGACCGAGGTCGGCGAGCCAGCTACCGAGCGTAGGGAGCCGATCGGCGGGGAGGCGACCCGGCCCGCTGCCCACGAGCCAGGCCTGTCCCGCGTCCGCGAGGACGACGAGGTCCGCGCCTTGGAGCGTGAACGGAAACTTCGCGCTTTCGTCCTGGGGGGCCGCGGAGCCATACGACCAGTGCAGCGAGAGGTGACCGCGGTACTCGGCCTGGGCGAGGATGACGCGATCGCACGCGGCCAGGTGGGTGTCGCGGAACGCCGGGTCGATGATGTCGCCGTTACACGCGCTGGCCCGGAAGCCGTACCCGGCGAGGGGATCGGGTCCCCCCGTCGACAGCCGTTGCTGCAGCGGCAGCGGATCGCCGCCGATCCAGCCGCCGGTGAAGAGCCGGAGCTTGATGCGTCCCGACGGGCTCACGCGTGTGTAGCGGCGGAAATCGAAGAACAGGCGGCTGAAGGCGTAGGAGCCGTCGGTGGGGAGCGGGGCGCGCACGGCCGCCGGTACCCCGGTTTGCGGGATCACGTCCTCCGAGCGCGAGTTCTCGAACCGGGCGCGCAGGAACCAGCCCGCGGTCGGGTCGAGCCGATCGTTCCGCGTGTCGAACGTGAGGGTGCCGGCCAGCGTCGTGTAGTGGCCGTCGTCGATGGGCGCGTTGGGGCGCCAGGCCTGGCTGTTGCGGAACACCGTCCAGGGATCGCGCGCGCCGACGCTCGTTTGCCAGTCGTGCTGAGCGTCGATGTCGAGGCGCAGGGAGCGCTCGGGCTGGACGAACGCGCGGCCCGCGACGCCCTTGCTGAGGTAGTAATCGCGATAGTCGCGCTGGAACAGGAACGCGGCCCAGCCGACTTCGCCGGCACGCAGCCCCCAATCTTCGACCGGCGTGACGTCGTCGAAGGCGCGGAACTCGATCCCGTAGGCGGGCGTCTCTCCCGCGCGCAGCTCGGTGCGCAGCAGGTAACCCAGGTCGCTCCGCTTGTCGGTGAAGTTTCCCGCGGTGCGGAAAACCCCCAGCGCGTCGACCCGCATGCGCACGTTCCGGTGGAGCTTCCAGTCGAACAACGGCCCGACCACGACCGGCAGTCCCTCGACCCGGTTGAACGTGCCGCCCGTGGCGAGCGTCAAGGACGAGCGCGAGTCGGCCGTGCCCCACGACTTCTCGATCCCCAGCCGCCGGAACCAGCGGCGGAGGTCCGGCGGGGCGAGCGCGAGGTCCTCGCCCTTGGTGCGGTAGGCGAGGGGCGCCGTGTACACGCGCACCTCACCCCCGACCGTGGCACCCGGGCCGCGCGCCACGGTTCCGCCGACGACGAACACGTCGCCCGTGACCACCGCGCCGGAGTCGAGAATCGCGTCGCCGTTGATGACCAGCAGCGTGCCGTCCACGCGGCCCGCCACCACCACGGTGCCGTTCCGCACGGCGACGTCGCCGCGCCACTCGTTCCCCCGCGGCAGGCGCGAGCGACCCACCAGCCGGGTCGTCGTGGCCGCGTTGTAGCGGCGCACCGCTTCCTCCGCGACGGCGTGGGGCAGCTCGGGGGGCGGCACCATGATCCCCGCGCTCTCGGGCTGGATCACGATAGCGGTGTCCTGCGCGGCGGCGACGGCGCTGCCGAGCGCACAGAGAACCACGAGCACGAGCGCGTGCATAGCGGGCATCCAGGTTGGGGGCGCGGGGGCGAGGTGCATGGGCTGTGCCGCCCCCATCGCCCCGCGAGGGAGGCCGGACGCGGGCGCGAGGCCCGCCGGTCGTGTCATCCCGCTACGTTGCGCGGCGGCTCGAGGCCGAGCCGGCGCATACGGCGATACAGGTTCGCTCGGTCCGTGGCGAGCTTGCGGGCCGCCTCCGCCACGTTGCCGCGCGCCGCCGACAGGGCGCGCGCGATGAGCGTGCGCTCGAAGTCGTCGAGGGCCTCCGCGAGCGCCACGTCGCTCCAGCTTTCGCTCGGCGCGGCGGAGCGAGGAGCACCGTCTCCGGGCACCACCCGGGCCACGTCGTCCGCGGTCACGACGTCGCCGCCGGCGAGGATCGCCAGGCGCTCCATGATGTTCGCCAGCTCCCGCACGTTGCCGGGCCAGCGGTAGGAGGCGAGGAGCTGCACCGCGCCGACGTCGAACCGCACCGGCCGGCCGAGCCGCGTCGTGTACCGCGCGGCGAAGTGCTGCACCAAGGGTGGAATGTCGTCGGGACGCTCGCGCAGCGGCGCGATGTGGATCGGGAGGACGTTGAGACGGAACAACAGATCCTCCCGGAACTGGCCCTGCATCGAGGCTTTCGCGAGATCCTTGTTGGTCGCCGCGATCACGCGTACGTCCACCGTGACCGGCTTCTCCCCGCCGAGTCGCTCGATCACGCCCGACTCGAGCACGCGCAGCAGCTTCGCCTGGGCCTCGGGCCCCAGGTCGCCCACCTCGTCGAGGAACAGCGTGCCGCGATCCGCGAGCTCGAACCGCCCCACGCGCCGCTCCGTGGCGCCGGTGAACGCGCCGCGCTCGTGGCCGAACATCTCCGATTCGACGAGGTCCTTCGGGATCGCCGCGCTGTTGACGCATACGAAGGCCTTCGTCGCGCGGCCGCTCTGGCGATGGATGGCGGAGGCGACGAGCTCCTTCCCGGTCCCCGATTCGCCCGTGATCAGCACCCGCACCTCGGTGGGGGCGACCCGCGCGATCAGCCGACGCAGCTCCTCCATCGCCGTGCTCACGCCCACCAGCGGGTCGGCATGGCCCAGGGCTTCGTGCAGGCGCCGGTTCTCGGCGAGCGTGCGCGACAGCTCGAGCGCGGCCCGCAGCGTCGTGAGCAGGCCCTCCGGCGTGAGCGGCTTTTCGAGGAACTGAAAGGCGCCCAGCTTGGTGGCCCGCACCGCGTCGGCGAGGTTCGCCTTGCCGCTCATCATCACCACCGGCAGGTCGGGCGCCACCCGCTTGAGCTGCTCGAGTGTCGCGAGGCCGTCGGGCCCGCCCGGCATCATCAGGTCGAGCAACACGGCGTCGGGCGCGTCCCGCTCCACCTCCGCCAGCCCGGCGGTGCCGTTCGCCGCCTCCGCCGTCTCGAACCCCTCCGACTCGAGCAGGGCCGCGACCATCTTGCGGATGTTCGTCTCGTCGTCGACGAGCAGGACGCGCGGGCTCACGGAGCGGACAGGACGATGGAGAAGGTGGCGCCGCCGCCCGGCGTCTCCGCCACGGTGATGCTGCCGTTGTGGGCCTCGATCGTCTGGCGCACCAGGGCGAGCCCGAGACCCGTGCCGTCCCGTTTGGTCGTGAAATAGGGCTCGAACACGCGCGGGCGCAGGTCGTCCGGGATCCCGACGCCATGGTCGGCGATCGTCACCGCCAACCCGTTCCCGTCCCGGCTCACGGCGATCTCGATCGATCCGCGCCCTCCCATCGCCTCCGAGGCGTTGCGCAGCAGGTTCGCGAACGCCCGCCGGAGCGGGTCGTAGTGCCCCAGCAGCTTGCAGGGCTCCCCGTTGGCCCGCACCGACACGTCCACCTCCGCGGGCACGGCGCTCTTGCCCAGGTCCATCAGGAGGTCTACCAGATCCACCTCGCTCCTCGGTCCTTCGGGCAGACGGCCGAATTCGGCGAACTCCTTGGCGAGCTGCTCCAGCCGCTGCGTCTCCGCCGCCAGCACTTCCACCGCCGTCACCGTCCGACCGTCCGCCTGTCCGGCTGTCCGTCCGACCTGGTCGACCGCGATCCGCATGGCCGTGAGGGGATTCTTGATCTCGTGCGCGACCCGACGCGCTACCTCGCGGAATGCGCGCAGCCGCTCCGCCTCGAGCTCGCGCTCGCGCGCGGCTTCGAGCGCCGTCGCGAGCTCGCGCAGCGCCTGGCGCAGCGCTTCGAATTCCGGAGCCCCGCGCGTTGGCGGACCCGCCGGCAACGGCATCCGTCGCCGGATCATTCGCGTCCAGCCTACGAGCTCGTCGATCGGACGGGAGAGCTGGCGCGAGAGGTGGCCCACCAGACGCACTGCCGCGATGACCGCGAACGCGCCGAGCACGAAGACGACCGCCGCGAAGCCGCCGGCGTAGTAGCGCAGGTACGTCTCCGCGCGGCGCACCAGGGTCACGGAGTTGGAGAGCTGCTCGAGATGCTCCCGGAAGGCCGCCCGCTCCCGCGGCGCCAGGTGGGTCGTGTCCATCCGATCCACCATCAGGCGTGCCGACGCCGCCATGTCCTCGAGCGCCACCCGTGCCCCTGCGGACGGCGCCACCGTGCGCACCGCAAGCGCCCAGCCTACGACGGCCAGGGAGGTCGGCACGGCGGTCAGCGCCACCAGGATCAGGAAGATCCGCTGGCGGAAGGGGAGGGCCATATTTGACGGGGCAATCTAGGGCGTTGGTGTCCGTGTGACAATTCGACACGGTGGAAACGCGGAACGGGGAACGCGGAAGGCGGAACGCGCGATTCGGCGCCGACCCGTCAGTTCCGCGTTCCGCGTTCCACCTTCCACGTTCAGGGGGTCAGATGAAGTCTCACACTCACTACATGTGGTTCACCACCAAATCCCGCCAGGAAATCATCGACATCACCGACCAGGTGGCCGAGCAGGTCCGGGAGAGCGGCGTCGGGGAGGGGCTCGCGCTGGTGAGCGCGATGCACATCACCGCCTCCGTCTTCGTGAACGATCACGAGTCGGGACTGTGGGCGGACATCCTCAAGTGGCTCGAGACCGCCATAGCGCCGTGGGATCCCAAACGGTATCGGCACAACGAGACGGGGGAGGACAACGCGGCCGCCCACCTGCGGAGCCTCACGATCGGGCACGAGGTGATCGTTCCGATCACGGGCGGCAAGCTCGACCTAGGCCCATGGCAGCGGGTGTTCTACGGGGAGTGGGACGGCCAGCGCAAGAAGCGGGTGATCATCAAGGTGCTGGGGGAGTAGCATAGGAGACCAGCACCTGCTCGCGGACTAGATCGCTCCACCACCGCTGTTCGATCTTGATGATCCAGTGCTGCCTCTTGCTCACCCACAGAGTGGCCCGCTCGTCGCCGGCCGCTGCTTCGATCTCCCAGCAATCGAATTCACCGGGCGACACTGAGATCCGCTTGCTCCGCCGCACCCGGAGATCCAATGGGAGGAACGCAGGGAAGTGGCTCGCATTTGAGACCAGATTGATCCGATAGGCGCTTCCACGCCATACACCGTCCAACGGGAGGCTCTGAAGAAACGGGCCGAGATCCGTAAACCGCCAGCCGGGCAACAGTGACGCACTCAGCGGGACCGGGAGCCGCGCTCGAGCCCGGAGGCTCTTTGCGTGGGGGCCGGTCACATCGATGGCCTCGGTGACCGAATCGGCCGTGTACTCCTGGATGATGGCCGACCGCGTCCCGAGGGCGGCGTAACGTAACGGCCGCAACGTTGCGCGCGCGATGTACGCCGTGTCGTGCCCTGCCGCGTTCCCGATCCGGTTCGTGACCAGCCAAACGGGGGCTTCGCGGTATCCACCGGGGGTGACAGTCACATGAAGGGTATCGGACTTCGACTTGAGGATGCCATCAGTGATCGTCCAGGACTCGAATGTCCACGTTCCGGCCATAACGTGTTCCGGCGTGACATGCTCGATAAGTGGGTAGCGGGGCGACCGCACGCCGGTCGCCTCTTGGGCTGCTCCCGATGTTGGTGAGAGTACCGTGCCTTGAAGAACGGAACCGAACACGTCTTCGGCGCGGGCAGTGCGGTGCGGCTCCGGTCGCACGCGCCAATGTGCGACCGCGAGGGTGATCACGACTGCTGCCGCGGCTGCGACGACGAGCTCGCGCCAGGTGAATCGCTGATTCGCGACCCCCGGCAGCAGCACGCGCGCGCCCGCCGCCCGGCTCGCGAGGATGCGCGCCAGTAGCTCGCCGGGCGGGTCCGGCGCGGACAGCTTGCGAAGCTCGTCTTCCCAGTTCATCGCCCGTCCTCCAATGTCTTGCGCAGCCGTCTCATGGCCCGGTTCAGCCGCACGCGCGACGCACCCGCGCTGATGCCCAAGAGTTCGCCGACTTCAGCGTGCGAATAGCCTTCGATCTCCTTGAGCACGAGCACCGCGCGGAGCGCATCCGGGAGAGCGTCCACTGCCGCCCGCAGAGCCACGCTTGCGGAGTCGGGCGGCGGAGCGGCCGTCGGCAACGTGGCCTCGATCCCCACCTCCCGCCGACGGGTGCGGGCCCGCAGCCGCATCAGCGC
>WNGI01000056.1_pt1 | contig 65298 bp, 62 predicted proteins | sample 5400621 | NCBI WGS metagenome assembly WNGI01 (sample SAMN13153374, study PRJNA577476) | soil metagenome | isolation source: 20 cm soil or saprolite under Garry oak tree replicate 1 | place: USA:California | collected 2016-06-15 | reverse complement strand
ACGACGCTGTCTACCGGCTGATCCGACGCCACCATCGGAAATGGTGAATCCATTATTTCGCTGACTGTAAGGTCCAGCAGCTTGGGATTCTCCAGACTCTTCTGGGAGACCGACCAGTCGCTTACCGATCCGACACAGTTGGCGCCATCCATGACGGGAAGCTGAGATACATCATGGAGACTCATGAGACCGATGGCCTGTCGGACAGTCGCTCCCGGACCAACGCTTACTACCGCTGGCGCACTGCCGTTCTTTCTGCCGAGGACGCTGTGGAGAGCAACCTTGGGTACGTCGAGCATCTGGTTTTGAGAGATAGCGCTCACCGGTGTCGCACAGGATCGTCACGACCATTGCATTCGGATCGTCGAGCTCGCGCGCAACGTTGAGCGCGATTGATGTGATAAGTCCGGATGATCCGCCGACGAACAAGCCCTCCTCGCGCGTGAGTCGCCTCGCCATCGCGAAGGACTCCTTGTCGCTCACTGTGTAGTACTCGTCGATCACGCTCATATCGAGCGTTCCGGGAAGCTTGTCCTGCCCGATTCCTTCGACCTTGTACGGTGTTCCTTCAATCTTGTTTTTACCTTTGCTCCGCCAGTACTCGGCCAGTATCGAGCCGGCGGGATCACCTGCAATCACTCTTACCTTCTTGCTTCGCTCCTTGAGGTAGCGGCCGACGCCAGTTAGCGTCCCGCCTGTGCCAGCCGAACCCACGAAGTGAGTGATCTTTCCCCCGGTCTGCTGCCATAGCTCGGGACCCGTCGTTGCGTAATGAGCGTCGGGGTTGGCTTCGTTGTAGAACTGATCGGCCAGGATGGCATTGGGAGTCTCTTTCGCGATTCGTCTCGCCATCATCACGTAATTGTCGGGATGATCCGGCGGAACCGCCGTCGGAGTGACGATCACCTCCGCGCCAAATGCCTTGAGAAGACGGACTTTTTCCTGCGACATCTTGTCAGGCATTGTGAAAACGCACTTGTATCCGCGGAGCGCTGCCGCGATCGCGAGGCCTACCCCTGTATTCCCGCTCGTGCCTTCGACTATCGTCCCGCCGGGTTTCAGCTTCCCTTCCTTCTCTGCCCGCTCGATGATAGGAAGACCGATTCGATCCTTGACCGAGCCGCCAGGATTGAAGAATTCCGCCTTCGCGTAAACTGGAGTACGGATTCCGCGCGTGACGTGGTTCAGCTTGATAAGCGGAGTCCAGCCGATGGTCTCGAGGACGTTGTCGTAAGGCTCTCGGTTGCGCTCGTGTTTCATTAGCGAGTGGTTCTGCGCCTTGTCGTTGCCTTCCGAGCTGGCGGTTTCGCTGTCGAATTGGATGCGGAAGCCTTGCCAGTATCCGTATTGGCGGCATTGGTCGATTTGGCGGTGGTGCTCGCAGTGGAGGAATCGCGCACAATGATGGAATCGCCAGCGAGCGGCGGCGCATCAGGGTGTCTGAAGAACACCGGTAAGAGTATCGAAACCGGCACTGGCTGACCCTGAGTCTTCGCGGGCTCGAACTTCAGATCGCGCGAACCCTTCATCGCCGCGGAATCCAGAGCAGTGAACCCCGAGGTTTCCGCGATGCGGGTCGAATCGGGCACTATCGCTCCCTCTCTATCGATGAAAATGCGAAGCGTGACGTTGCCCTGGACTTTCTGGGCATACAGTGCTGGCGGATAACGGAAAGGCAGCTCCTTGTTGAGCATCACCGGAGCGACGTCTGGCTGCCTGCCAACCGTCTGGAACGGCAGTCCGCCTCCATCTCCCTTCTTGCATCCGGCGACGATCATCGTCACCAGCAGGATCAGCACGTTTCTTGTTCGTAGCCGCATGCTCAAGCCATTCCTCCCTCTTGCTTCACTTCGTCTACTAGTCGGGCGAGCATCTCGAGTGCTTGGATTGGAGTCATCGCATTCGGTTCCAGTTTTCTCAGTTGTTGCACGACAGGATGCGTCATCACTCCAAACAGTGCCAGCTGACTATCCCTAGCATCAATCGCCACCGTCGGAGCGCGTCCCGTTCGAGGCACGATCTGTTCCGCTTCCAGAAGTCTCAGCAGCTCCGTTGCCCGCTTTATGACCGCGGGCGGAAGACCTGCCAGCCTACCCACTTCGATTCCATAGGACCGATCGGCACCACCAGGCTGGAGCCGATGGAGGAAAAGCACCTCATCCCCGACCTCGCGCACCTGAACGTTATAGTTGCGTACTGCGACTAAATTGTCCGCCAGCTGCGTCAGTTCATGATAGTGCGTTGCAAAAATTGTCTTGCACCCGACTGCATTGTGCAGATGCTCGCTCACCGACCAGGCGATCGATATTCCATCGTAAGTCGAAGTGCCTCGTCCAATCTCATCCAGGAGCACCAGGCTTCGCCGCGTCGCGGTGTGAAGAATGGCGCTCGTCTCCGACATCTCCACCATGAAGGTCGACTGGCCGCGAACCAGGTTGTCACTCGCCCCAACCCGAGTGAAAAGGCGATCAACAACGCCGATGCGCGCCTTGGTTGCGGGCACAAAGCTGCCAACCTGTGCCATCAGCACGATCAGACCGACTTGCCGGAGCACTGTCGATTTCCCCGCCATGTTCGGCCCGGTGAGAATGATCATTCGTGCGTCTTCGGTAAGAGCGATGTCGTTGGGAATGAACTTCTCCCGCGCCATCATTCTTTCCACCACTGGATGTCTTCCCGCTGTTATCTCGAGCGAGAAATCGTCGGTGAGCACAGGACGCACGTAGCTTTCCCTCGCTGCGACTTCCGCCAGCGACGCGAGAACATCGAGTTCCGCGATGATCTGTGAAACGGCTTGTAGACGAGCCACCTGGCTTCCGACCCGCGACCGCAGCGTCTCGAATAGCTCTCGCTCCCTGTCCTCTACTCGCTCGGCTGCTGTCAGCACTCGTTCCTCGTACTCCTTGAGCGACGGAGTCACATATCGTTCGGCTCCCGCCAGTGTCTGCCGCCGTTGGTAGTCGCTCGGCACGAGATGCAGATAGCTGTTCGTGACTTCGATGAAGTAGCCGAACACCTTGTTGTAACCGACCTTGAGCGAATTGATGCCCGTTCGGGCTCGTTCTTCAGCTTGAATCCTGGCTATTGCGTCCTTGCCCCCGTCGCGCAGCGCTCTCCATTCGTCCAGAGTGCTGTCGTACCCGTCGCGCACACTGGCCTCATCACCAATCGTGATTGGCGGTCTCTCGACGAGGGTTCGGATGATTTGGTCGCCAAGATCCTCGCAATCATCCCATAAGCCGACGTGTGCTACAAAAGCAGCCTCTTTTCCGGATGCTGCTGCTGCGCGTGCTCGTCCTAGCGCTGTTTCGACTGCCGGCAGGCGCACGATTGAATCACCCAGACCGCGAAGCTCGCGCGGAGACGCACGACCCGTGGCTGCTTTCCCCGCCAGCCGTTCAATATCGCGCACACCATCGAGAGCCTCCCGCAACGCGGCCCGAATGAGACCGTCTCCGAGTGCGTCCACTGCGTTTAGTCTCGCATCGATCTCGACACGATCAACAAGCGGAGCGAGAAGCCACTGGCGGAGCAGACGCGCACCCATCGGCGTCAGCGTACGATCAAGTACGCCGAGAAGTGTTCCCGATGTCTCGTCGCCACGCATTGACTCGACCAGCTCGAGATTTCGTCGCGTCATCTCATCGAGAGGCAGAATCCGCCCCAGTCTCTCGATCTTGGGACGCGCGAGATGCGACATCCCGGATGGCTGAAGCTCATTGAGGTACCGGAGCAACGCCCCAGCCGCTCCAACTGCCGCATTGTCCCCGCTCTCGATGCCAAATGCCTCGAGCGAGCTCACACGAAAGTGCTCCACCAGCTGATCGCGACCCAGTTCGGCATCGAATTCCCAGGCGTCGCGCTCGGTTACCATTGGGCCTTCCTCACCAATTGGTCCTTTCAGGACATGGGTAAGGTTCTCGCCGCGCGAAAGAATTACTTCTCGCGGTGTAAATCGGGACAGCGCGGATTCCAGATCACGGATTCCCACACCTGTGAGCCTGAGTTCTCCCGTGGAAAGGTCGGCGGCTGCAACTCCAACCAGATCGCCATCCCGGTTGAGCGCACACAGATAGTTGTTGCGGGGGCCGTCGAGCAGATCATCGGAGAACGCTGCGCCAGGAGTGATGGTCTCCACCACTTCGCGCTTTACAATGCCCTTGGCAAACTTCGGATCTTCGGTTTGCTCACAGATCGAGACGCGGAATCCATGCTGGATCAAACGTCGTAAATACTCGCCCGCGGCCTTGACTGGAACTCCGGCCAGCGGCACCTCGCTCGCGCCGCCGTTGTTCCTGGAGGTAAGCGTGAGGCCAAGTGTTCTGGAGGCTACTTCCGCATCCTCATAGAACATTTCGTAGAAATCACCCATCCGGAAGAACAGAATCGCGTCCTGATGACGCGACTTGATCTCCCGGTACTGCTGCATCAACGGCGTTGATGCAGCGCGATTCACCGTTCGGGCGCCCGTACCACGAAACCATCCATGTGCTTGGCCTTGATTCTGGTAAGTGCATCTTCCGCTTCTTTTTCGGTTGCGTATCGTCCGATCCTGACCCGGAATGGTGCGACCGATCCGTCGACTCGCGCTGTGTAGCCGCGCTTAGTCAGGCCGGAAGCAAGCTTTTCAGCTTCGGTCTTATGGTTATAAGCAGCTACCTGGACCGAATAACCATTTCCCCGCGAGGATATCGTGCTGGCTTTCGCCACCGTCTTTTCGGGTGCTGCCTTCGGGGCTTTCGCGGGATCGACGATGCTTGGTTTCGAGTCGTTGGCTTCAGTCGGCGGCTTGGGACGCTGAGCTGGGACGACTATCTTCGGCTCTGTTGAAGGCGCTGCAGCCGGCCGAGTTGTGGTATCTATGGCTCGCGGTTTTTCCCCTTTTGCAGCATCCGCCACTGATGTCGGAACTGCCGAAGTCACGCTTGGTGTATTCGCGGATGCGCTCCTCGGCGTCGTAGAGGCGGTTAAGGAAGTCGGCGGACTATTTGCCGACACGCCGGTCATGGCAGTACTCGCCTCTGCTACGGCAGCCGGACAGCGCTGACCCTGATACTGTATCTGGTTCCTTAGCTCCACCTGCGAAGCGTCAGCCTGTGCCAGCGCATTTGCATTGGCCGCGCAGGCATTCGTTATGTCGTTCTTCTCGAAGAGCACGCGGGCCGTCCAGTAGCTCGCTCTTGCGAGCGATTTGCTCCGTGGGTAGTCGCGTGGAATCCGTTGCAGGTGGCCGAGTGCGCCATCACGATCCCCGCGTGCAAGCTCAAGTTGGGCCAAACGCAGTAACGCGTCTTCAGCCTGTGGAGCGAGCGGATAATCCACCACGATGTGCTTGTAATCGCTCTCTGCATCCGCTGCATTCGCTGCCAGCGTAGCGCGCCAGAATAGCGCCTCGGGGTACAACCGGGCCGTAGGCTGCGTTGCGGAAATCACAGAATCGATCAGCGCCCTCCCGGCGATTCCATTGCCGTCGCTCACGAGAGCCTGGGCTCTCGTGAAAACTGGATCGGTTGGACGTGGCGGAGCCTGAGCGGCTGCCAGCGTCGCGAGACAAAAAAGCGATACACTGAAAAGAACTGACCATCTGGACATCTCACCACTCTCCTATTGACTCATGCGGCAGCGCTTTTATCATCGGCTGCGCACAGGCTGAGTATTACTGTAGCCAGCAATTGTTCTTCAGACGAGACTCTGCTCTCCTTCAGGGCAACGTCTGCCTCCAGCAGGGAATCGAGTGCGCGATCGAGTGATTCGCGGCTCCAGCGATCCGCAGCACGAGCCCAGACGGCAGTGGCAGATCCCCACGGCCGGCCGGTAAAGGCTCCCGTCGCTTTCAGAAGATCGAAGTATTCCTGGGCCAGACGTGCTCTCGGGAGACCTTCATCCAATCTCGCGCGGCCCCACGAGATAGCGAGCATCTGTGTTGATAATGCCATGACGATTGAAACGCCCGTTGTTTTCGGCTGAGCAAGCACGTGGGAAATGAGTCCGAGTGCGCGAGGCGCGTTGCGGTCTGCCACCGCGTCGAGGAGATCAGCCTGTGTCTCCCCGCGGCGTACCCCGACAACTGCAGCTACGGCTTCCTCACCAATCTCCTCGTCATGCCCTTCTATGTAGCTCGCCAGCTTGTCCAGCTCGCCAGCGAGTTGATGGAGATCGCTACCAACTGCGGCTTGGAGGAGCTCGATAGCCGATTCAGTGATCGTTAACCCAAGCTCGCTGGTTACCCTGTGTGTTATCCATCTGGGGATTCGGTCGCCGGTGAGAGGATCAAATTGAAGCGACGTGCTCGAGGCCAAGAGTGTAGTATCTGGCTTCGACCCGGCAGCTCCAGTAATAATGAGCAGCAAATCAGGTGCGGGGCGCCCCAGGTACTCGTCGAGAATCTTACGCGCATCTTTCTTGAGCGTGGCAACGTCACGAAGTACGATTACCCTTCTCTCCGCCATCATTGGCGGTGTGGATAGAAGAACTCCAAGGGTTTCGGCGTCGACTTCGGCGGATCGTCTCGTATCCAGGTTGAAGTCCCTGGCCCCGGGATCCAAAGCGGCTTCTATGAGTTGCCTGATCGCGTCGTCCTTTTGATAATCGTCCTCCCCCCAAACGAAGTAAGCGCCGTCGAATGACCGGCGCTTAATCGCATCACGAAGTGTTTTGAGAGAGGATGTGGACATCCTCGAAATATATGGCCGCCCTACTTGAGTGCCGATGGCTCTCGAGCGTTACCGCGTGTAGTTCGCAAGCTCGAGCTTGGAATGAGCAAACCGAACCGGAGCTTGCTCCGCAAATAGAGCCGCGGGCCATATCGTCAAACCGGATGAAACCGATGCGACTATCGCGGGTGTCGATGTTGTAATTGGGGTGAGCTCTGGTTCCGGAATAGTTGCGACCACGGGAGCCATTACCAGATCGCGTGGACCGTCGGAGCGATGGTATAGCGTTGTCGCTATGTATCCTAGCATGGCTGCGCTGGCGAGGGTTGCCGTGATCGCTCCACGTCTGAGATTGCGCTGGGTAGTGGCCAGCAGATGGTCGCTCTCACACTCCCTTAGACGTGCTTCCAGTCTCTGGGAGAAGCCCGCGGATGGTTCTATGGAAGGAAGATTTCTGAAGAGCAGAAGCGCCCGCCGAATTTTGGCATCTTGCTTCGCGCAGCTCTCGCATTCAGCCAGGTGTCGCTGCATGCGAACCAGCTCGATTCCGGCTAGGGTATCGTCTACGAACGCAACGTGCTGATCACAAAACTGGCGACAATCCATGGAGATAGGTTGAGGGTTCGGTAACAGGTACCCACGATGGGGGCGCCTGTTCCCGAGCCGTCAAGCCTAATCTACGTATGGCGCAATGATTTCCGCGAACGAGTTTCTTGCCCTGTTAAGCCGGGACTTGACCGTCCCGAGGTTGCATTCGGTGATCTCAGCGATTTCCTCGTAGGACTTGCCCTCGAGCTCTCGCAGAACGAACACATTCCTGTGGTGCTCGGGAAGCTTGGCGACGCTCTCCTCCACGATCTCCCTCAGATGACGCTTACGATACATGTCATCTGGACGGGACGTCGTGTCTTCGAACTGGAGAGGACGATCGTCATCTTCGAAGTTCTTCTGGACCGCCTGAAAGAGGACCAGCGGGTTACGCGAGCGGTTACGCAGCTCATTCTTCGCCAAATTCGAGGCAATCGTATAGACCCAGGTCGAAAACTTCTTCGAGCGGTCAAAGCGATGCAGGTGGCGATAGACACGAATGAAAACCTCTTGCACCAGATCTTCCGCCTTTTCCCGGTCCCCAATTGTGCGGTATACGAAGTTCAAGAGACGCGTCTGGTACCGCGTGACCAGTTCAGAGAACGCGCGCTCCTCTCCACCAAGGAAGGCAGTAACGACGGCTGAGTCATCCATCGCCTGGAGGCGTTCCCTGATGCTTGGTCCCTCAACCGATACAGCTTGCTTACGGACGATGTCAGCCATTTTTCTCTCCTCTATATAAGAGACACTCACGACACTGAATCGTGCACATCCCTTGTGGAACTTTCTGCACCTTCATGCAATGCACGGCTCGTGCCCAATGGCCTACTGGAGTAACCAGTTGTGAGTAAAGGACTTATGGCGTTTGGTTCAAGCCTGAGCTTGTCCTGATTCTGCCAATTCTGTCCTAATTACATGACATGTCAGCGTCCTTTTATTGATTAGACGCCAATTTGGCCCGCAGGGTTAACGGCCCGAGCGAAACCCGGCGGCGAACAGGAGACCGATTACGGTCTTGGCATCCTGAATCTCACCTGCTTCTACCATCTCCAACGCTCGGGACAGCCGCATTGGATGGAGATCCAGAAATTCATCCACCTCATGCTTAGTCTCCCCGGCGACCAATCCGGTTGCCATGAAAAGATGGATTTTTTCGTCCGTGAACCCCGGAGTCGTGTAAATCGTAAGCAAAAGGTCAAAATGCTCCGCTGTGCAACCGGTTTCCTCTTTCAGTTCCCGTGCGGCGCAATCGTGTGGACTTTCCCCTTTATCGAGCCTTCCCGCCGGAATCTCGTACAGATAGCCGTCGGCAGCATAGCGGTACTGCCGAATCATGAGCACCTGAGGATCTTCTCCTTGTGGGTCGCTCAGGAAGGGCACGATTGCGCTCGCACCGGAGTGCCGGATCATCTCCAGCTCGCCAATGGAACCGTCGGGAAACCGGACAGAATCCACGTCGAGGGAGACGATCTTCCCTGTGTAGACGCGGCTCGATTTTACCCGTCCGGCTTTGGTTTCTTCTTCCATCGTGGCTGAAACGCTAGGAGCTGTGAACGTGCAGGTCCCCAACTCTCAAGTCTGACACGGAGTCACGAATGACCCGTGCGTCACCGACAACGATGGTTTGCAACTCGTCGGGATGCAGGTGGGACCTGGCCGCTTTGAGGACTGCATCCGCCGAAACAGCGCGGATATTCTTTCGGTAAGACTCGTAATAGTCAGCCGGCAGATCGTAGATGACGAGCGTTGCGAGAGCTGATGCGATTGCGCCGGTCGTCTCGTATCGAATGGGAAAGACACCGTCGAGATAATCTCTCGCCAGCGACAGCTCCTCACCTGAGATTCGCTCAGCGCGGATTCGATCGATCTCGAGAAGTATCTCGCGCAGCGCGGGAGCGGTTACTTCACTTTGCACGGCGGTCGATACAACGAATGGACCTGGGCCACGACGCCAATCGTAGAACGACGAAGCGCCATACGTATAACCGTGCGCCTCTCGCAGGTTCAGGTTGATCCGCGATCCGAAGAGACCACCCAGAACTGCATTCATCACAAGAGTCGGGAAAAAGTCGGGATGTTTCCGCGGCAAACCAACATGTCCAGCTCGAAGTTCGGACTGCGATGCCTCCGGCTTGTCCACAATATGAATGCTCTTCCGGGTCGTCCGAGCCGTTGCTATTAGCGGTCGATTCGGCGCGCTTCCCGACGCCCACTGCTCAAACGCACGCGTGATCAGCGTGCGTGCCTGATCCGTCGAGATATCGCCCGTCATGATTACAGTCGTCGATCCGGCGCGGTACCTGGATCTATAAAACTCTTCAACGTCTTTGCGCGACAATGCGCTTACGCTCTCGGTGCTTCCCTCGTCCGGCTTCGAATACCGGGATTCCTGGGTGTACAAAAACTCCGAAAACTTCTCGTCAGCCAGGCCCCGAGGTTCCGTTTCCAGCTGAAGAATCTCTGCCAAGCGTTCAGCCTTGGCCCGCTCGACTTCACGCTCCGGGAAACCGGGACTGCTGATGGCTTCGCCAAGAAGCTTCGTCGCTTCTTCGAGCTGGTCTGACAGCACTGTGATCTTGATGAATGCGCTATCCCAGTCCGCCCCCGATTCGACCGAGGTTCCGAGTTGCTCGAATTTTTCCGCCAGCTCAGCTCCATCGAAACGCTGGCTGCCTTCGAGTAGCGTCCCCGCAGTCAGGGCGGCAACGCCTTCCTTGCCCCCGGTATCATTGGTGGATCCGGCGTCGACGATTATCAGAACCGTGACCACCGGAAGCTTCGCCACTGGTGCTGTAACAAGGCGAATCCCACTCGGCAATATCTGATCTTTGAAATTCGGGAAATGGTAATTCCGAGGTGGTCCAGGCTTCGGGCGAAGGGAGGTAACCATCAGTCCGCACCAACAGCAACGGCGAGTATGCTTTCGGATGGGACTCCTTCCCTCGGGACATAGAGAAGGCTTGCCCTGTTGTCCTCACCGAAGCGTTCGGAGATCAGATCATTGACTCTCTCCGTGGTTACCGAGCGGTACCGCTCGGCTTGCTCGTTGATCAGCTCCGGTCGTTTGAAATACGTGGCGAACATCGAAAGCCTGTCTGCCCTCTCACCTGCGGATTGAAGGGACGCTATAAGATCGGTCTCGATCAATGCGATGGCTCTTTTCACTTCGGGTTCCGCAACTCCTTCGCGATGGATCAAGTCGATCTCTCGCTCAACCTCATCCTCCAGCAGGGTAATAGAGGTTTCCGGCCGCGCCGTTACATCAACAACCAGAAGATCAGTCCCCTTTGCCAGATCGAACGTGAATGCGCCTGCATCTGCTGCTATCTGCCGCTCACGGACCAGAGTGCGATGAAGGCGGCTTCCCTTTCTCATTCCAAGCACGGCGGAAGCAACACTTGCGGCGTAGTACTTCTCGCTCCCGAATACCGGCGAGCGGAATGCCATGAACAGGCGTGGGAGGCTGACGTTGTCGGGCACGACTTCCCGCAATCGGTTTCCAAACACTCGCGGCAGATCCATCGATGGCAGGGATGGTGTCCCCTTTCCGCTTGGAATAGGTCCGAAGTACTCGGTAGCCAGTCGGCGTGCTTCTGTCAAATCAAAATCACCCGCGATTGAGAGAACCGCGTTGTCCGGCGTGTAGTAAGTGGCGAAGAACTGAGCGACATCGTCCAGTGATGCGGCCGAGAGGTCTTCCATCGACCCGATAAGCGAATGCTGGAACGGATGGGAGAACGGAAACACCAGCTCCTGCATTTTCTCGAGCATTGTGCCATACGGCTGGTTATCCACCGACCACCGTCGTTCATTCTTAACGACATCGCGCTGAGTATCCAGTTTTTCCTGTGTCATCGCTGGGAGGAGCTCGCCCATGCGATCTGCTTCCAGCCAGAGGGCCAGCGCAAGTTCATTTGACGGAACCGTTTCGAAATAGTTCGTCCGCTCGAGCCAGGTCGAACCGTTCAGCGTTCCACCAGCTCGTTGGATCAGCTCAAAATGCTCGTTCGACCCTACATGCGCCGAGCCCTGGAAAAGCATATGCTCGAAGAGATGCGCAAATCCGGTTCTGCCGGCCTTTTCGTTCGCCGACCCTACATGATACCAGAGGTTGACCGCCACAATTGGTGCGGTGTGATCCTCGGACAGCGCCACGAACAGCCCGTTGTCGAGATGGAAAGTTTCTACCGGAATTCGCATTGTCGTAAATTGCCCGCCATGCAAACCCACTGGAACCCCCTCGGCAACCATACATGATTGCTGCCCTTGCCATTCTAGCACTGCTGTCGGGTTCCCTGTTTCTCCTTTGGCGGTCGCAGGAGCGAATCCTCTTTCAGCCGCCTCGGCTGCTTGAAGCACCGCCGGAGTCCGGACGGGTGTCGTATGAAGCCGTGGATGGACAACGGCTCGTGGGCTTCATGGTCGGAGATCCCCGGGCAGCACCTGGTGTTCTGCTTTGCTTCCATGGAAACGCTGACCTCGCCGCATGGCAGCTAGATTGGGCACGGACAGTGGAGCGCCATACCCGATACGCTGTTTTTCTCGCCGAATACCGCGGGTACATGTCACTTGGCGGAAGTCCCACGTACTGGAGCACGAAGCTCGATGCCCGTGCAGCCTATGACCATCTTCGAGTCGCCTTTGGTCTTGATCGCGCGCGCATGGCATTTTTCGGTCATTCCCTTGGGAGCGCCATAGCGACAGAGCTGGCAGAAATTCATCCGCCAGCTGCGTTGCTTCTCCAGTCGCCTTTCTCTTCGGCGCGCGCAATGGCGAGACTCATCGTGACCCTTCCCGTGGTTCTCATCTGGAAGACCATCTCGAGGATCCACTTCGATACTCGCGCGGCTGTCTCGACCCTCGATGTGCCCGTTTCGGTAGTCCACGGTCGGCTTGACCGTATCATCCCGTTTAAAATGGGAGTCGAGGTTTACGAAGCCGCGAAGCGAAAAGGCCAGTTATTGCTGGTCGAGGGGGCCGGACATAACAACGTGGCCGAGATTGCAGGCAAAGAATACTGGGGCTGGATTACGGAGGCACTAAGACTGCCACCAGGTATTTAGTAGCATAACGCCACTAAAGGCTACAGTTTCCTCTCGAACAGGAAGGCAAGTGGTGCTTTGAGTGATTCGCTGAAGATATACTTCCAGCGCGCTTCACGGTTCGGCGAGATTGGGCTGGTCTGCGTCGGAGATGTATAAGGCGTAAAGCCAAACCGTCTCGCCAGAATTCGCAGTCGCAGCATGTGAAACGGATCACTGACAAGAAGAGCTGTTTGAAGCCCGCGAACTTCGAGCATCCCCGCGACAGCGCGCATTGACTCGCTGGTCGTGCGACCCTCGTTCTCTACGAGAATGGCGCTGTCCGGAACACCGCGCTTTCTGGCATAGGTTCTCCCCACTGCTGCCTCGCTGGTAGTGTCGCCGGCTCCCGTTCCGCCAGTGAGTATCAGAAGTGCTGCCAGGTGGCGGTTCCAAAGGTCGAGCGCGTGGTCCAGCCGGGCCCGAAGGACAGGCGATGGTTTACCAGCATACTGCGCGGCACCTAGTACTACGATTGCTTGCGCGGGTCGCGCCTCATCACGTGAGGCCCAAATCAGAACGGCAGTCGCGGAAATGACCCAGAGTGCAAACACCGCTACGACAACGACCGTCAGCATTCGCCGGATAATTTTTACCGCATGTTTTGCTTTCTGTTTTGCTTTTGCAGCACGGTTCATCCGTAGAAGCTACGCTAGAAAGCGCGCCTCGTGTGAGGCTCGGGGCACTCGACTGAATATCCCTTCGCTACTAAGGCGGCTTTGAATTCGTCCTGAACTGGGGCTTCTCCGTGTACCAGCCATATGGGTCCCAGTTTCGGTGACTTGTCCCGGACGCGCCTAAGCCAGCTTGTCATCTCAGTCCTGTCGGCATGAGCGCTGTACCCGTCGATCACCTCGACACGCGCGTGTAGCGGGACGTCCTCGCCAAAGATCTGAAGAATCGGCTGTCTCTCCACTACTCTTCGGCCGAGTGTATGCTCGGCCTGAAAACCGACGACGAGAATCGTATTCCGTGGATCGCTCGCACCCTGTGCCAGATGGTGAAGAATCCGGCCGTTTTCCATCATCCCTGCTGCGGCAATGATCACCATCGGTCCGTGAGCGCGTGATAGAGCCTTTGATTCCTCCACATCGCGTGTGTAGTGCAGAAGATCGAAGCGGAAAAGCTCCTTTGCTTTCTGCACCATGTCTTCAGACCGGTCGAAGCTCTCCGGGTGCATCTCGAAGACAGTTGTCGCGTCGATCGCCAGTGGACTGTCGACGTAGATCGGAATCGACGGGATTGCGCCCTCTCTGGCAAGACCATGGAGCGCGTAGATCATCTCCTGAGTTCGACCAACCGCGAATGCAGGAATGAGGACGCGGCCACCACGGGCAGCCGTCTCGCGAACCACCTGTGCCAATTGTGCTCGGGCGCCTTCTACGGATTCGTGATCCCTGTTTCCGTAGGTCGATTCCATGATCAGCGCGTCAGCGCCCTCAGGTGGAATTGGGTCCCGGACTATGGCCAGGTTGTTTCTGCCGATGTCGCCGGAAAAGACGAGCCGTTTTGTCTTTCCTTCCTCCGTACAATCGATCAGAACCGACGCCGAACCGAGGATATGACCGGCATCGATATAGGTGGCGCGGGCTCCTGGAACGACGTCGAATGGCCTGTTATAGGGAACGCCCACCATCAGATCCATCGTGCGCACTGCGTGTCGCATTCCATACAGCGGCTCGATGAACTCCTTCTTCCTCTTCGCCAGAAACTCGGCGTCCTTTTCCTGAATGTGTGCCGAGTCAGCAAGCATGATGGCACACAGGTCCCTGGTCGCCGCCGTCGCCCAGATTGTCTTGGAGTAGCCTTCCGCAATCAGGTACGGAAGACGGCCGGAATGGTCGATGTGAGCGTGTGAGAGAACTACCGCATCCAGATCCTTGATCGGCAGAGGAAGTTTACGATTCTTCTCAGCCGAGTCATGCCGCTTTCCCTGAAACATCCCGCAGTCGAGGGCTATCGTATAGCCGTTGACGTGAAGGAGATGACAGGAGCCGGTGACTTCACGCGCAGCACCGACAAACGTTATCTCCAAAGAGTTATCCTTCTGCTAGCGCATCACGCTGAAACAGGATAATGAGCCGCTGCTCGTCCTGTGACATCAGCGCAGGCTCCCACCCTCCCCTGCTTCTCTCGTTCAGGAGATCGGTAAGCGTATCCTCATCCTCACGCGTGTGCCGCGTCAGCTTGACCACCACAGCCTGGTATTCTTTCATGAGGGATTAGAGATTATGAGCCGGTGCATGTCAACAGTGCTGATGCTGGAGTCCTGGGGCTAGAATGATCGAGCGCGTCAAGGAGTTCCCCTCGCTGATTATTATCCGGCATCCCCTCGTTCAGCACAAGCTGACGATTCTGCGCGACCAGCAGACCGAGACCAAGCGCTTCAAGGAGCTCGTCGATGAGATCGCGATGCTTATGGCCTACGAAGCTACCAGCGAGCTGAGTCTCGAGCCGAGAGAGGTGAACACTCCTCTCGAGAAGACTACGGGCTGGCACATCAGCGGAAAGAAGCTGACCCTCGTCCCTATCCTCCGTGCTGGACTCGGAATGGTAGAGGGAATTCTTCGACTTGTGCCGTCAGCACGCGTCGGGCACATCGGACTCTACCGGGACCACGGCACGCTCCAGCCGGTCGATTACTACTTCAAGGTTCCCGGTGACACGGGTGAACGGGATTTCTTCCTGCTCGATCCGATGCTCGCAACTGGAGGAAGTGCGGCGGCGGCCGTCGCTTCATTGAAGCGAGCAGGCGCAAATCGGATTCGATTTCTTTGTTTAGTTGCTGCTCCCGAGGGGGTCCGGCATCTCAGCGAGGCGCACCCAGACGTCCAGATCTATTGCGCGGCCCTCGATCGCCAACTCAACAGCCAGGGCTATATCCTCCCCGGTCTCGGAGATGCCGGAGACAGGTTGTTCGGCACCCGTTGAGCGCTATCCGAACCACTCTCTTGGATTCAGTCTCTGCTGGTCGGCTGCGTCGACAACCCACTGCTGGCTCTCCGGGTCTGTTACCTCACCAGTTACTCGGTCGAACCACTCTGTTGCCTTCTTGATATCTCCGATTCGTCTCCACAGCTCGCCGACGAGGTAGGTGAGGATTGCCCGCTCATCTCTCGGCACGCCGTCGTAAGCCTGAAGCGACTCCTCGAACATCCATGCGGCTTGACGGCGATAGTATCGCTCTGCCTCCACATCTCCCTCATCGACACAGCACCAGCTGGCACGAAGAAGAAGATCCGCGGTATGACGCGGCTCCATTCCCTGCCACTGAGCAACCTTGGCGGCGGCTTCATACTTCTCGGAGCCGCAAACCAGTGATGGTCGAAGCGGAGCGAGCTCTTCGAGCACATGCTGCTTCAGCACCGGGCTCACATCCGCTGCCGGCGTAAAGTCAGCCTCTCCACCAGAGTAGCCGCATTCACCACACATATGGATGAGATACGCGAGTGGCTGCGTCCCAGCGGCCCGTTCGTGGAAATCAGTCCTTTTGCCGCCGAATGCATTCGTCGAGACTACACTCTGGGATTTGAACTCGTTGTCACAAACGGGACAACGAAGCTCGATCTGACGCAGCGTTGTCATGGCTCCTCCTCCTCTCAGCGCTCCGAACCTCTCAGAAATGAAGAGGGAATATCTGTGCCACGCTTTTGAAAACAATGCGGAAGAGATCGGCCTTGTTGAGAGTTTAGGTGGATTGTATCTTCTCGCATCGCAAAAACCGCGACTGGCTCACCACCCCGCGACCTGGTCGTTGATGCTCATCAACTTACTGCCTGACTTCTTCGCAGTTCATAACAGTACCGACCGTGTCGCCGCCTATCTCCGCTACTTCGAAAATCACCGCCGCTTCCTAGAGGCCTACTGGCACAACTACGTGCTGGATCCGGCGGGGCCCCATTTTCTGGAAGTCGTTCGCTCTGCCGCACTTGCGAGCCGCGTAGACCTTCGCACAATGCTCGAGAGAATTGACGTTGTCTCTCTGGCCCGCAACACGGAAGAGCAATGCCGGACCCTCTTCGATGTAGATACGGATATCGACGTCGTGCTCATGGTCGGTGTCGGTGCGGCGAACGCTGGCGAGCTGGTAGTAGAAGGTAAAGGAGTCGCTTTCGTCTGCCTCGAGCATTTCACCAGCGTGACGAACCCCGAGACTCAGGGTTTGGGTCTCGACCCTGAATTGATCCCGTTGTGGCTTACCCACGAGATCGCACACACAGTCCGCTATACCTCGCCTACCAGCCGGAGCGAGATGAAGCAGCTGATCGATGATGCGGGCGGATACTACTCTTACTGGGAAACCGGCAGGCGTGCCCCGCTTCGCGAGCTGATGATCAACGAGGGCCTGGCCACAATCGCGTCGAGAATCGTCAGCCCGGGACATGCTGCCTGGGAGTACTATGGATACACGAGGCGCGAGTATGCCAGCGTTCGAGAGCTCGAACCCTTGATCGCGAAAGCCCTCAATAGCGATCTCGATCGTGCAGGTCTCGGACTGCGTCTCCGGTATCTCTCTGGCGGAATGAGCGATGACGCGCGAACCGTTGACCGTCATGTGTTCCCGGAGCGGAGCGGCTACTTCCTCGGCACCAAGATGGTCGAGGCAGCTGTCAACTCACGGGGACTTTCGTGGGCGATCCGCGCCAGTGCCAGCGAGATCACATCGCTTTCCAGCTCTGCCGCCGCTTCGGCTTAGCGCTACTTCCCTACACAAAAAGAGCTGAACACCCGGTCGAGCACGTCCTCGACGTCTACGGCTCCTATCAGCTCTTCGAGTGCGCTAACGGCTGTCTGGAGATGGACAGCCGCGATCGTCGCTGGAAGTTTCTCTTCCCGCCATGCTTGTTTGAATCCTTCAAGCTCCGAGCGGGCGGTACCAATCGCCTTACTATGGCGGGCTCTCGTCAGGATCGGGAGATCGGGAACCATCTCTCCGTGCCGCGTATCCAGCGAATTATCGATCGCCGCGAGCAATTCCTGAAGACCTGACCCAGTCTCGGCACTGACTGAAATCATGACCTCCGATGACATGTATTCGTCTCTACTTGATACCAAGTCGGCTTTGGTTCGAACCGCCAGGATCGGCGCTGTTGAACCTCGGCCCACGAGATCGATGGTTTCCTCCAGGGTTCTCGAATCCTCGGCGCATGCGAGCACGACATGAGCACCAGCCAGATAACGCTCGCTCACTTCGATGCCGAGACGTTCGATTCGATCTTCAGTATCCCGCAGTCCCGCGGTGTCAACGAGACGAAGAGGCCATCTGCCACTATCGATCACCGCCTCGAGCGCATCGCGCGTCGTCCCGGGAATTTCCGTTACAATCGCCCGGGACCTGCCCAGAAGCGCATTGAACAGAGAAGATTTTCCGACGTTCGGCGGTCCTGCGATAACGACGACCGCACCATCACGGATGACCTCGCCGGCCGGTGCAGTAGAGAGAAGGGCATCGAGAGCGCCCGCAATTCCTTCCACCGCTTGGTCAATTCTCATTCGAGGAATGGGTCCATCGTCTTCCTCGGGAAAATCGACATCGTACGCGATTAGCGCCTCGAGGCCGATGAGATCGTCTCTCAGGCTCAGGAGACGACGTGATAGCCCTCCGTCCAATTGGCCGAGAGCCGTCCGCTGCATAGCGTGGGACCGTGCATCTACCAGATCACCAATTGCTTCAGCCTGGAGGATATCGAGCTTGCCGTTGAGTACAGCTCGGCGCGTGAATTCCCCGGGAGATGCCTGTCGCGCCCCGGACGAAATCAGAGCGGCCACTATCGTACTCGGAATCAGGTAGCCACCATGGGTGGAGAATTCGACAGTGTCGTCACCTGTGAAGGAATTCGGACCCGGGAACAGCGTAATCAGCGCCTGATCAAGTCTCTCATCGCCGTCGAATACATCACACAAACGGGATATCCGAGGCTCGAGCGGCCATACTCCTAAATGCTTCGCGGCAATCCTGAAGGAATCCGGGCCACTCAGCCTCACAAGGGCAATTGCACCACGCCCTGCTGCACTCGCGACAGCAACGATCGTGTCCTCCAGGTGCGTTGCACTTGCGCCAGCCGATATCACGTGCTGGCCGTCGGAAGAACAAACGTCGTGCCCGGCTCGAGAATCTTCACAGCTGGATGGAGCGGGTGATCCTCAAGGGTCACTCTTAGCCTGTCGATCGCGTCGAAAGCCGTCGATGTGACATGATTGAATGTTCCCCAGTGGTACGGGATGAAGTACCTGGCGTTGAGTCGCTCGAAGAGGGTGAGCGCGTCGACGCTGGTGAGATGCCCTTTGCGAAACCCTGGCTTCCACCACGGTGCATGGCCAATCGGAAGTAGTGCCAGATCCAAGTTCCGTCCGTTGGCGACCAGGTTGTTCTCGACCAGGTGTGTTGTATCAGCGGTAAGAGCCGTGTCACCGGCAAAGAAGCACGAGACTTTCTTGGTATCAATGAGATACATATTAGTGGCACTCCTCCAGCGATCCACGCCATAACGATTTCCTTTGTGCATTGCCGACGCTGCTTGGATAGTCACGTCCTGAAGACCGGCGCTTTCGCCTGGAGCAATTCCAACCGCGTGGTCGTATCCCTGTTTCTTCAGCCACTTGGCAATTGCCGGAGGAGCAAACAGCGGAATGTCTTCCGGCAGCGCATCGAGGGAAGCAAAGGAAAGGTGGTCCGCGTGCGCGTGCGTGAGCAGTATTGCGTCGAGTTTCGGAAGTGCCTCGAGAGCGATCCCTGGGGCGCTGACACGGGGAAGAAACTTTCCGAGCGCTGGATCGAAATTGGGGTCCGTGAGGATCCGCTTCGCCCCGATTTCAATTAGTAGCGTTGCGTGACCAATATATGTGACACGCAGCATGGTCCTCTCCCTTTATCCCGCGGGGCGTGTCTTTGCTCGTTCCTTCGCCAGCAGCCATTGTTGCGGAAGCGCTGCGATGTTCTGCGCTGTGTAGTACAGATTGAGCCCCGAAGCCATGTTGAGAAGTACCACCGTCATCATTACGGGGAACATGTATCCCATCATCTTCGCCTGTGGATTGGGAGGAGCGTTACGCATTCCGATCCACGACAGCAAGTACATGGACGCGCCCATGAGCAGGGGCAGAATGTAGAGCGGATCCTTTATCGAGATGTCGTGAAGCCACATGAATGGTACGCCACGGAACTCGATCGTGTTCTGGAAAACGAAAAACAGCGCAAAGAGGATCGGCATCGGTAGAAGCGCTGGCAGGCAGCCGGTCAATCCGGCAAAAGGGCTCACTCCAGCATCATGATAAACTTTCATGATCGCCTCACGCTGCTGGACGGGATCCTTGTACTTCTTCTGGGCAGCGGCAAGCTTCGGTTGTAGCTCCTGCATCTTGAGGCTCGACCGCATCGTACTTTGGTTGAGAGGCCATAGCGCGAGCCGCACTAGAATTCCCAAAATTACCAGCACCCATCCGTAGCTCAGATTGAGCCGATTGTGCATCCAGAGCAGAGCCTGAATCACCTTCGATGCAATTGGATGCACGACGCCCTGAAGAAAGCGCCAGCCGTAAGGGTTCACATGGTCGAAGTCCTGACCCATCCGCATGAGACGCTGTGATTCCTGCGGTCCTGCATAGATCTCGAAGGAAAAGTTCCCGTTCCGAATTTCCTCCACGACATTCGCTGATGCATTCGTTGCAATCTTCGATGTGCGTGGACCGCCAGAAAGTGTGACCTCGCTAAACGGTGTGCCATTGGGCTGTGAAAGAATTCCAACTACAAAGTATTTATTCTTGATGGCCACCCAGTTGAGTGGCCCGGCCTCAAGAGTTTTCTCTCCGGGATCCAGGCTCCCGAAAAGAACACTTCGGGCATGGTCACGCTGTGGCTTGAAGCTATAGGCCAGCGTGCGATGATCTCCGATCGTGTCGGCCTCCGTTGGTTGCAACGTTCTCGGAAGCTCCGTAATCAGGTACGCTGGTGCTTGTACTCCAGCAATTCGGCCGTCGACCCTAACCGAATAGCTTGCAGCTGTGTCCTGGGAAATCGTGTACGAGATCGAGACACCGAGCTTTTTTACCGAAGCGCTGTAGGTAAGGGTTTCGTTCCCCTTGGCATCCCTAGTGCGAGTGAGCGTAAACGGCACATTCGCCAGATCCGCCGTATCCGCAGGAGTGACGAGCTGATAGCTCAGAAGCGAAGAACCAGGAACTCCCAGGTCAACCACTCCACCGCTTGCTGATCGGTTCTTGTAGTCCCGAATTACTATCGATGCCGGAGCTCCGCCAACGCTGCTGAATCTGTAAGTCGCCTTGGGTGTGGTGATCACGGTCATTTCAGCAGCTGATCGCGCTATTGGACTTGAAGTTGGTGTGTCCGCCGCTCTCCCTACTCCACCCTGTAAACTCGTCGTTCCCGAACTTTCCCGATTGGGTGACTGGGTAGTTACCGCCTGGGTTGACGACGCCGTATTCTTCAGCCCAGAAACAGAGTCATTTCCAGCCGCGAGTTGGCCATAAGGCTTCCGCGTTGAGGATGGGAACAACAGCTGAGAAATCGCAATAACGATGAGCGACAGAAAGAGAGCTAGAAAAAAACGCTTATCCATTCAGGGAACCGGATCGTAGCCGCCCGGCCGAAAGGGATGGCAGCGAAGAATTCGGCCTACAGTCAGCCTCATTCCCCGCATCACCCCGTGTCGCTCGAAGGCTTCGAGCGCGTAGGCCGAGCACGTTGGATAGTAACGGCAGCTGGCTGGCAATAGTGGTGAAACGGCCAGCTGATAGCCGCGGATCAGGAGAACAAATATGGAACGCATCTAGTTAGCGGGTCATTCGCGATGTCCACTCACGGATGGCAATGACATCGCCGGCAAGCTGTGCAAAGCTCGAATCATAAGCTTCGGGTTTTGCGCGAATGAGGATGTCAATCCCTTCCAGTCCAGGCAGCAACGTGATTCTCACCAGCTCACGTAGACGACGTTTTACGCGGTTCCGCTCCACGATTTTACGTCTATGCTTGGGAACGACTATCCCAGCCCGTGGATGTAGTAACAGGGAAGCAGATGCCCGAGCTTCCAGACGCCCGGTTTGCATTCGCTTCCCTGTACGCCTTACTGTTTCCAGGTCAGCCTCACTCGTCAGACGGAAGCCACGAGGGAAGCCGAATGGTCTAGGCGCCGGCGTATTTTGTCGGCAATTGGACGGTGAGCCGTTTGCGTCCCTTTTTACGGCGGCGGCTAAGAACTTCACGTCCCCATTTAGTAGCCATCCGTAACCTGAAACCGTGGGTGCGGATACGGCGTTTGTTACGGGGACGGTAGGTGGGCTTGCCCATTACAATGCTCCAGAAACCAGAAAGAACGGGTGCAGTACAGAGTCCGTAAAACTATTCCAGCCTTGAGGATAGTTCAAGTCAGATGAAGGAATTCTCCGCGTGCTCGTTTGACTTTTCCACATAAACCGCGTAGGGTAGCGTGTCATGTCGCTTAGCCCCGCAGAAGTTTGGAAACGCCTCCTTGATCGCGCGCGTCAGGAGCTCCCCGATCAAACTTTCCAAGCCTGGCTCGAGCCTACCGAAGCCCTGTCCATTGAAGGGAGCACCATCTTTGTAGGAGCTCCTGACCAGTTCACTGCTGACTGGAATGACTCTAAACATGCCGAGCTACTCTCGAGCTATGCGCCAATAGTGCTTGGCCATCCGCTCAGCGTCGCCTTCCGAGTCAACGAAGAGCGAAAAAAGCGCTCCCAGATGGATTTTTTTGTCGGGCCGCCTCCTACACCAGCCAAGCCACTACCAACACAGAATGGGTCCAGCTCACCCCCGCTAAGTGAGAGGTACACGTTCGACCTATTTGTCATCGGTAAATCCAATGAGCTTGCCGCTGCCGCTGCACATGCTGTAAGTCAGGCGCCTGGTAAAGTGTATAACCCCCTTTTTATATATGGGGATACGGGCATAGGAAAGACCCATTTAATGCAGGCAGTCGCCCATGAAACCATTAAGCGAAGTCCAAATACCCGGATTACATATGTAGGGACCGAACAGTTCATGAACGAGCTTATTAGCTCAATGCTTGATCGTACTGGTCCTGAGTTCCGGCGCCGTTATCGAGAAACTGACCTGCTACTTGTTGACGATGTCCAGTTTCTAAAAGGACGAAAGGAGGCAACACAGGAAGAGTTCTTCCACACCTTTAATGCCCTGTACGAAGCAGGGCGTCAGATTGTGCTGACCAGTGATCGGCCACCTTCAGAAATTGCCGGCTTGGAAGCCCGGTTAGTCAGCCGGTTCCAATGGGGAATGGTAGCCGATATTGGCCTTCCCGATTTCGAGCACCGTGTCGCAATTCTAAAGCAGAAGGCGCAGCTCGACCGTTTGGAACTCACGATTCCAGATGACGTAGTCCATTTCATTGCCGAGCATGTCCGATCAAACGTCAGAGAGCTCGAAGGATCGATCATCAAGCTTCTCGCCTATGCTTCCCTCAAGCACAAGGACATCACAGTTGAAGTCGCACGTGAAGCTTTACGTGACAAGCTCAGGGCAATTGAGGGCCTGGAGCAGGAAGGAAATACTTCGCTCACCATTCTTGCAATCCAGCAAGCTGTTGCCAAAGAGTGGGGTGTTACGGTAGATGGACTTCGATCGAAGACGAGGACCAAAACACTTACCACACCACGACAGATTGCGATGTATCTCGCACGTGAACTTCTTGCTACTCAGCTCGTAGAGATCGGAAACGCTTTTGGAGGCCGTGATCACTCTACCGTCATCCATAGTCTCGAAAAGGTCCAGCAAAGCATCGTCCAAAATTCGGATCTCAAATCACGTATAAACCGCATTCGCAATTCACTGGAGACTTTCAACGTCCGTGTCAGCCCACGTGTGGAAACTACCAGAGCTTCATAGAATTGGGTGTCGACAGGATTGTTCAGCCGACATTACCAACATTACCCACATCCGACCACACATCATCCAGCATAGCGGAAATCATGCTGCGTCCATAAGTTAGACCCATTCGACAGGGCTCCACAAAACCTGCTATACCTACTACTCTAAGTCTCTTATAAAGACCCTTTAGTACCTCACCTGAATTTCCACAGGGGAAGGGATGCGCTTCACGATCTCTCGCGAAAAACTTCAAGAAGGTCTCGCCGCAGTAGCAGCAAGCATTCCGGCAAAAACAACCTTGCCGGTGTTGGCGAATATCCTTCTCGAGACGACGGATAAAGGCATCAAGCTGTCCGGGACAGATCTGGATATTGCAGTGAGTACTGAGGTAATGGCGGATGTAGATGCTGCAGGAGCTGTCACAGTTCCCGCGAAGAAGCTAAGTGAAATTGCTCGGGAACTTCCACCCGCTCCGGTGAAAATTGCTGCGGTTGGAGAGCAACGTGTGACGCTGGACTGTGGGCGCTCTCGATTCAAGCTCCTGGGACTGCCGAGAGACGAATTTCCGACATTTCCATCTGTGCGTTTCAACGAGAGCTGGAGAATTCGATCTGGAGATTTGCAGCAACTGATTTCTCACACTTCATTTGCGGTTTCTTCGGAAGAAAGCAGACCGATCCTGAATGGAGTTTTGTGGGAGCTGCGACCGGATAGAATGCGCATGGTGGCGACAAACGGTCACCGACTTGCGAAGATGGAAATGCCAATTGATTCAGCAAATGCGCCAGCAAGCGACCTGATCGTTCCTCCGAAGGCTCTGGAGCAAGTGAGGAGGCTTTTCCCTGCGGAAGAGGAACTCGAGATTGCGCGGGGAGACAACCACATTGGTTTCAGATCACCATTTACCGCGGTTTTCACACGCCTTATCGAAGGACCGTATCCGAACTACGAACAGGTCATCCCAAAAGACAATGACAGAGTAGCGATTGCGGATAAGGTGGCTCTTTCAAGCGCCCTGAGGAGGATGTCTGTAATTGCTTCAGATCAGACGCATCGAATCCGGCTCTCATTCAATTCTGGAATGCTGAAGTTCAGTGTCCAAACTCCGGATCTCGGTGAGGCCCAGGATGAACTTCCTATCCGGTATACGGGTGACCAACTTGATATCGGGTTCAATGCCAGCTACCTCCTCGAGATCCTGCGCTATATCCCGACAGAGGAAGTACGTTTGACCTTCAAGGCACCGGAACGTGCAGCAACGGTAGAACCAGAAGGTTGGAAGGATCCCGCGTCTTATATGTGTCTGGTCATGCCGCTTCGCCTAGTCGACTAGCGACCGAGGTTGAATTCCTGCTTCGAGCTCTGCTTGAAGTGATGGATCTTGCCTGATGCCGTAATTGCCAGATCCAAATCCTGTCGAGTATCGATGCGCACGACTCGTCCGCTGTCTGGGCTGACGTAGTAAGTCGCACTTCCAGTTCCGCTAGCCTCCAGCGTGACACGATGCTGTTGTTGGGCTCCCTCTCCACGAGCGTGGATAGAATCTGTGCGCTGAACCAGTAAAACTTGCTCGGCCTGATATGCAATTTCCCCTGATACGATGTATGACCTGGCAATGTGCGCGGTCGTCGGGATCATGCCTTGGCAAGACGTCAATTCCACAGAGTCTCTCCAACTACTTCCTTGCGAAAGCTGGATAGGAAAACGTACGAGCAGATTGTGGAGGTCGGCTAAAAGTGTCGAGCTGACCGGATTGCATTTTTCAGCGATGCTATCGCCGGAAAATATCAAACTGTCACTGATGAATGATCCCGAGAGTTGCACGGGAACTGGAACGGACTGTACGGGATTAATCACACCTTGAGTCATTGTTGAAGATGTGTCGATGATGGCGGTGAAATGAATCGTGTCTCCGGCCACCTCGAGTGCGAGCAACTCGTGGGTAGTGTTTGTGGAGATTTCCCGGTGCGAACCTGAATCTGATCGACTCTCTATCCAGGCGGTTCTCGATATCTGGTAGGCAGCCGTACCCGGTGCATAGTTGAAGGTCCGCGGACCAGTTGCTGATGATATCGGCGCAGGATTTGGTAATGCGGGTGATGGTATCGGCTGGCGAGGCGGCGGTACCGTAGAAGCTGTACAGCCAGCCGAGAGATACATGAGGAGATGCCAGCTACCAGTTCTTCGGTACATCGGCGTTGCTCTTTATCACAGCTCGTTGTTTAGAAAAGCGAGCAACCTCCGACAATGTCCCGTCAGAGGTTGCTCCATTATTGGCAAACGGTCTGTAAGCCGGGTTCTGTCGGGCTACTTTCGTGACCCGGACGATCATTTCTCTACGGGCATGGTCGCCCATGCTCTCTAGCAGCCTACCCGCGGCGTCTTGATCGAGGCAGACGTCTCTCGCCGCATATTTGGCCTTGCTCTCAGCTGGGGTTTGCCGTGCCGCCCATGTTGCCATGAGCGCGGTGGGCTCTTACCCCACCGTTTCACCCTTGCCACCTGTGAAGATGGCGGTCTGTTCTCTGTGGCACTTTCCGTCGCGAACTGCTCTCGCTGCCCGCGCCCAGGCGTTACCTGGCAGCCTGTCCACCGGAGCCCGGACTTTCCTCGAATAAGTACCACATGGGTACCAATGCGCGATCGTCCGACCGTTTGCTTCGTCGAAATATAGCAGAACTGACGATAGACGATGGATTGTGGTTTTAAGCTCCATGAGTGCTGACTGACTTCTGACAGTCAGATTGTACTGTGCTCCCCATCGGCGCGGTCTCACCCGTTACCGTGAGGATCCACATGCCTTCCGACTCGAAGCGCAGTACCCGTACACCTGTCTCGACTATTCTAACGCCTCTCGAACGCTCGAGAGTCGACGCAGCGGCCCAAGGATTGTGTGATGCCCTCCATAGGGAATCACTAGATGAAGTTTTGCTGGATCTAAGGCAACAGAAAGTAAACATGGTGCTGATTTCGGTTGCTCGTTACGGCTCTCAGAACTCCAGTCGAGTCGCGGCAATGGTTCGGGAGTTCCCGCGGGTACCTGCAGTAGCACTGCTGACAGAAACGCAGAACTCAACTCCGCATACGACGCTTGCCCTCGGGCAGCTCGGGATTCGAACCCTCGTCGACGCGAGAATGCCAGCCGGATGGCAGACGCTGAGAAACATTCTTGCGTCTCAAGGCACGAGCGATCTGCAACGATCGGCGTTGGGGCAGATAAGTCTCGATTTGCCCGGTGTGTCGAAGGATTGCTGGCGCTTCTTCGAGCTGCTCTTTGACTCATCGCCGAAAGTCTTAACCGTACGGCAGCTCGCACGTCACCTGAATATTCTGCCCAGTACGCTCATGAGTCGGTTCTTCCGCGCAGAACTGCCGGCCCCGAAACGATATCTATCACTGGCGAGACTGATTCGAGCAGCCAGGCTTTTTGAGAATCCAGGACTATCTGTGGCACGGGTAGCAAACCATCTTGATTACTCATCACCCCAAAGCTTTGGCCGCCACGTCCGCACGGTGATGAAAATGTCTCCCGTAAAATTCAGGAGCACCTACGATGGACAGGGGATGCTTCAGTTCTTCAGAACGGAACTGATTCTTCCGTATGTTGATGTTCTTTGTGTCTTTCGTCCGTCAGCGGCGTATCCGGGTTGGATACCCAAACCTGAGTCTGGGGAGAGCTCTAGGCTTCGAGAGCTCTGAAGATCTGGCTTGCAGCGACCAGACTGATAACGGGAACGCCGCTGGCTTCGATCGCCTGCCGTCCACCCTCCTCACGGTCGACTAGAGCGAGCACGCCGGCTACAATGCCATTTGCCGCACGCACGGCTTCAATGGCGCGAAGTGCTGATCCGCCAGTAGTAATTACATCCTCTATCACAGCCACGCGATCACCCTCTTTGAAGGGTCCCTCGATCGTTTTGCCCGTTCCGTGGGACTTTACTTCTTTTCGCACCGTGAATGCCCGCAGCGGACGATCGGATCGAGCGCTTGCGTAGCTGATAGCATAGGAGATTGGATCGGCACCGAGGGTAAGACCGCCAACAGCATCCACTTCCCATCCCGATTGACGGAGCGTTGAGAGCGCCAATGGACCGATGACTGACAGGCCCTCGGGACTCATCGTGGTCAATCTCGCGTCGACGTAATATTTCGACTGCTTACCGGAGGCGAGCGTAAACTGACCACGCCTGGTAGAGCGTTCGGCAAGCAGTGAAACGAGGACGGATTGATCAGTCATGGTGCGGGAGGTTATGGATTCTTATGATTGGAGTCAATGCATTTGCTTTCGCAGGTTGGGTTCGGTCGCTGGACTGGTTTTGTCGGGTGGATCATCTCCCTTGCAACTGTGCTTGGCCTTGCCCTCGTAATTCGCCACGAGAGACGTCAGGCACGCAGTCTGGTTGAGCGGTCGAAGGAGCTGGAGAGGCTTTCTTCCGAACTGCTGCGAGTGAACCGGATGAAGAGTGAGTTCCTGGCAAACGTTTCCCACGAGCTTCGAACTCCTCTAAATGCAATTGTCGGTTTTGTGGACTTGTTGCGAGAGGGTGTGTACGGGGAACTTGCTCCCCGACAGGTAAAACCCGTCGAGCGTATAGAAGCTTCTGCTAACCATCTTCGGCATCTCGTAGACCAGGTTCTCGATCTCGCGAAGATGGCGGCGGGCAGGCTTGAGATTCATACTGAAACCATCGACCTGCGCCCGTTTGTTCTCGATGTGGCGAGTGAAATAGAGTCGCTGGTAAGCGAAAAGGGTCTGCACCTTTCGCTCGTAATGGGTGCAGCTCTTCCACGCATTAGAACGGACCCGACTCATTTGCGCCAGATTCTCGTGAATCTGCTGGGAAATGCGGTAAAGTACACGAATGAAGGTGGAATCATCATTCGCACTCGACTTGTTGATTCCCTCCCAGATAGTGGATCTCTTCCAGCTGACCGGAGTCCTCCCCTCTCTATTGACCGAAGTTCTTACCCGACGAATGCCTGGATCGGCATCCAGGTAATTGATACGGGGATCGGGATCGACCCAGCGGACCAGAGTCGGATCTTCGAGGAGTTCGAGCAGGTAGACGCCGGTCCTCGAGGCAACTCGGCAGAGCGCGGCACCGGATTGGGACTTGCAATCTCTCGCCGGCTTGCTGCGTTGATTGGCGGAATGGTCGAGCTCGAGAGCGAGCTTGGAAAAGGCTCGACGTTTACTCTCTGGCTGCCGGTCGATCCCGATGATTTACCGGTTGCGTCTAAGTAATCCCTTGAACTTATCCAGAATCTTCGGCTGTTCAGGGCTGATGCGAGCCGCTTCGACAAAAGCATTTGCAAATGCCATCACGCTCGGATACCGAGCTACCGGCGATCGGGAAAGAGCGCGCATGATTACGGCGTCAAGCTCCGGCGCGAATTCGAATCCTCCCTCCCCTGCGTCCTTCAGCGGAATGGGCGGCATGGTCAGGAGCTGGGTGAACATTTCACGGGGCGCCTTAGCCGTATAAGGCAAACAACGCGTCAGCAGGAAATACGCGATCGTAGCGAGGCTATATTGGTCAGCCGCCGCTGTTACGATTTCTCCCGACAGTGCCTCCGGAGCGATGTACATCAGCGTACCGACAAAAAATCCAGCACGGGTCAGACGCTCGTCAGTCGAAGCCTGCGTGTCAGTCGCAATTCCGAAATCGAGCAGCTTCACGCGCCTTGTTTTCGGATCGTACATCACATTTTCGGGCTTCAGATCGCGGTGTACGATGTTGGCGTCGTGAGCCGCCTGCACACCTGCTGCTATCTGTGAAACAATGGTTGCGACTTCGTCTCGTGGAAGAGGCGCGTGCAACTTGGCGTACCGTTCCAGGATCTCGCCTTCGGCCCATTCGATGGCGAGAAAATGGAGACCGTTATCGGACTGTCCTATCTCGATCGTTTCCACAACATTGGGATGCTTTACCCTGGCACCGTACTTTGCCTCACGGACAAAACGGGTTACTGCCGTCTTGTCCTGGCGTAGCTTTTCCCGTAGCACTTTCAGCGCTACGGTGCCATGATTCGGATGCTCGGCAAGGTACACGGCGGAGGTGCCGCCTTCACCTACCTCTTTCCTGATTGCATAGCCAGCGACTGAAGCTCCCACCATTTGTTCTCGAGACACGCCGCGAAGCTAATAGAAACCCGCAACACCGGATAGGGTATTAAGTGCCCATGCTGATTTTCGCGAAATGCCGTTTGAGCCTGTTTTTCCTTGGAATCCTCGTCGTCGCTGGTTGTAGTTCCGCAGGCTCGCGCACCAGTTCGCCGCCTAATCCAAGCGCACTTCCCCCGGCAGGAGCCACCGCCCCTGATGTCAGTGAGCTGTATCGGGGAATCGGCTTGCTCGCAGCTCCTGGCCCCATCGCCTTTGTCGGAAAGATTTCCTCTTTTGCAAGCGTATTTCCGGACACGACTCTCGTTTTAGTAAGCATTTCGCTCCCCAACCGTGCGCTCACGTTCACGAGAGAAGGCGATCGGTATCGTGCTCCTTATGAGGTAAAGCTCAGCCTCAACCGCGGTGATGTCGAGGCGGCAACCGTCAATGCGATGGAGATAGTTCGCGTTGGATCATTTCGAGAGGTAAATCGCACTGACGAGAGCATCATTTTCCAGCACTATTTTCACGTGCAGCCTGGTACCTATACGATCTCGGCAACGGTGCGCGATGTGGCCGGGTCGCGAGGTGCAACCCAGCAGGATACAGTTGTCGTGCCCGCGCTTGGAGCAGGACGGCTCTCTACTCCACTCCTCGTCTATGAAGCGACAGGAAGACTAAGTCTCGACTCGGCGCCGGGTCTGCTCGCGAGCCCTCGATCGAGTGCGGTCTTTGGTCGCGACAGCACGGTAGCGATTTATGTCGAAGCCTACGGTCAGGGAACTCGCCTGCCCGTCGATTTCGTGGTTCGCAATGACAAGGGAGCGCCGCTGTGGCGCGACTCGGTCACGTTGGCACGTCGAGGTGCGCTGTTCAGCGGTGTGGTAAGCGTGCCTATCTCGACTGTTGGGGTTGGCGTTGCCCACGTCTCCTTTACCCGGCGAGATGCACGCGACAGTGTGAAGGCTCCATTGTTCGTGAGCTTTGGCGAGGATATTCCGCTCATGTCGTTCGAAGACATGATTGGTTATCTGCGATTCTTTGCCAATGCCGGTCGTCTCAACGCACTGCGAAGTGCTCCACCTGAAAAACGTGCGACAGTATGGGCAGAATTTCTCCGTGCAACCGATCCGATACCTGAAACGCCCATAAATGAAGAAATGCAGGCCTATTTTGGCCGGATTCAGCTGGCCAACGGTCAGTTTAGAATGGATCGGAATCCAGGATGGCTCTCAGATCGCGGAATGGTATTCGTGGCATTGGGCGAGCCGGATCAAATTCTCGAGCGGCAGGTGAATCAGACGATCACGACTACCCAAATGGGGTCTACGGCGCGGATTCAGATCTGGCAGTATCGCAATTACAACTCGCAGCTGATCTTCTACGAAGAGACCGGAAGATGGCGACTGACTAGACCCAGTGAGTCCGAATTTCTTGCGCTCAATGCCCGTAAGCAGCGATAGAAAGCTCCAGCGAATGTAGTTCCCTTCCTCAAAGACGCTTCCGTGCTCCTACTGAAACAAGGGCGTCTTATATTGACTTCATGAAAGCTCCAGACAGCCCGCGACTGTTCCTTGTCGACGGCTATGCCCTCATTTACCGGGCTTTTTTCGCGCTCATTTCCCGGCCGCTTACTACGAGCAAAGGCGAGAATACTTCTGCAAGCTGGGGGATCGCGAACTTTCTCCAGCGTCTCATCACCAAGCACCAACCTGATTATCTCGGCTGGGTGCACGACTCGGGGCTTTCATTCCGGCACGAACGGTATCCTGCCTACAAAGCGACACGCGAAAAGCTGACGGAAGAGCTTCAGTCGGATTTCGATCGTGGCATGGAGCGCATCTCTCAGCTGCTGGATGCCTACCGGATTCCGGTCTTAACGCTGCCCGGCTATGAAGCAGACGATGTAATCGGGACGCTCGTCGCGAGAAGCGTAGAGGCAGGAGTAAATGTGGTAGTGGTATCAGGTGACAAGGATTTTCAGCAGCTGGTGAAACCGGGAGTCTGGCTGTTGAACCCAGGCCGTGGTGGGCCCGCAAATGTCGAGGAGCATTGGGTAGGAGTCGAAAACGCGGATGAGCGACTCGGAATTGCTCCCGAATTTGTCACCGACTATCTGGCGCTTGTTGGTGACTCGTCTGATAACGTGCCGGGCGTGCGGGGAATTGGTGACAAAACTGCCGCCGAATTGGTGAAGCAGTACGGACATCTCGAGTCGATCCTGGCTCATGCAGGGGAGCTTACCAAGAAGCGCCCGCGCGAAGCACTTCTTGAGCATGCTGAAAATGCTCGACTTTCAAAAGAATTAGTCACAATTCGCGACGATCTAGAAATTTCCTTGGACCTTGACTCGCTCAGAATAAAAGCGCCTGATCATCAGCGCCTGCGGGATCTGTTTATTGAGCTGGAGTTTCATTCGCTTGCGAAAGACAGCGCTATACTGGCACCGGTTGAGGAGAAGCCGAAGAAACTGGTTAACTATGTGACCGTGGATACGGCTGAAGCCGTGCAGCGTGCGGTCAGCCGTGGGCGCGAGGCAAAGGTGATAGCCCTGGACACTGAAGCCATGGTCGACTTGGATAGTCCACAAACGGCCGATCCATTACGCTCATCGATTATCTCAATATCGATCGCTGTCGGCGAAGGAGAGGCGTACTATTTCCCACTTCGCCATCGATTGTCGCGGAGCCGGCAGGGAGAGCTACTTATCGATGCTGCCGGAGATAGATCCGCGACCGATGCGCCGGAAGACCGTGGTCTCATCCGTGGTGGCGACGAGGTTTTCCCGGAATCTCCCTCGAAAAAAAGAAAGACCAACGGTGATTCGATAAGTATCGCTGCCAGAATCCTCCAGCAAAACCGACCGATACACGTTCGCAATCTACCGGCTCTCGAGTCTCCGGAGATGAAACCCCTCCGGGATCTCCTCGAAGATCCGTCGGTGCGAAAGACTGCCCAGAATGCAAAGTTCGATTTGCTCGCCCTTCGGTGTGCCGGTGTTCAGCTCGCAGGCTTGGATTTCGATACGATGCTGGCGAGCTATGTACTTGATCCGGGCCGCCGGTCTCATGGTCTCGATGTTTTGGCGCTCGAGTTTCTCGACCACACCATGACCTCATACGCGGATCTGTGCGGCAAGGGGCGTTCGGCAATTCCGTTCGATGAATGTCCTATCGAGGCTGCGCGTGACTACTCGTGCGAAGACGCGGATATGACCCTGCGTCTACGGGGGATATTTGAGCCTCAGCTCGAATCACACGAGCTGAGGCGTCTGTTGGATGGCGTTGAGATTCCTCTCATCAATGTCCTCGCCGAGATGGAATGGACGGGAATCGCGATCGATCTGCCATGGTTTTTGTCGCTTAAGAAGCGGTTTCAGGCAGATCGCGAAGCCGTTGAGAAACAGATCTACGAGGCTGCTGGAGTGGAGTTCAACATCAACTCGAATCCACAGCTGCGCGAGATACTCTTCGACAAGCTGAATCTTCCGGTTCTGAAGAGAACGCCGACCGGCCCTTCAACAGATGTCAGCGTTCTTACAGAGCTGGCTGAAGAGGGGCACCGACTACCGACGCTCCTGATGGAATACCGGGAGCTGTCAAAACTAGAGAATACTTATCTCGACGCTTTACCGCGTCTCGTCAATCCAAAGACAGGACGGCTGCACACTTCGTACAATCAGACCGTCGCTTCTACAGGCCGGCTCTCGTCCAGCGATCCAAATCTTCAGAATATCCCAATCCGTCGAGAGCTGGGTCGCGACATTCGCCGCGGATTCATTCCCCGTAAGGGTTGGCAGCTCCTGGCGGCAGACTATTCGCAGATTGAGCTGCGCCTTCTCGCTCATCTTTCACGGGACCCCGCGTTCGTGGACGCTTTTCAGGCCGGTGATGACATCCACCGTCAGACAGCGGCGTTGATCTTCGATGTTCCATTGGCGGAAGTGACCGGAATAATGCGTAGCCGCGCCAAAACGATCAACTTTGCCACGATCTACGGTCAGGGCCCGCACGCGCTTTCCTTACAACTCGGAATCGAACACGCTGAGGCAAAGGAGTTCATTGCTCGTTACTTCGAGCGGTTTCAGGGCGTGCGGAACTATCTCGATGCTATGATTGCGTTTGCCCGTGAGAATGGATACGTGCAAACGATATTTGGACGGCGGCGATATATCCCTGAGCTGCGTGAAAGGAACTTCAACATCCGGGCGTTCGGGGAGCGAACCGCCGCTAATTCACCCATTCAGGGCTCGGCGGCCGATCTGATCAAAATCGCAATGATCAGGATCGATGACACACTCAGGACCAAAGCGCTACAGAGCAAGATGCTGCTACAGGTTCACGATGAGCTTGTGTTCGAGGTATTGCCGGACGAGATGGGTCAGGTTCAGGAGCTGGTGAAATACGAGATGGAACACGCGGCCGAACTATCTGTCCCTCTCGTGGTCGATCTCGGAGTCGGAAAAAACTGGCTCGAAACGAAGCTCCCCTGAGCTAGTAACGGCGAGGATGTCGCTCGAACGCCGCCCAGTATGCTCCGCTCAGTAACCCTGCGAGATAAAGGCAGCCAATCCAGAAGGAATGGACGAGCATGCCAACAATCGCGAGGTGAATAGCGTACGTGAGAAGCACGAACCCGATTCCGAATACTATCGTCAGCATCGCGGGCTGATCAGCATCGGTACTCTGCTTTACCGCAATACTTCTTGCGATTCGCACCGGGAACTGGTGAGTAAGGCGACCCCACCAAGCTGCGAGTGTGATCAGCCTTTCTCTGACCGCGTCCTTTCTTTGGCTGACGCCGACCTCCTTTGCGAGTGGTATCGCGGCGTCCTCTGATACACTGCGAAGGCGTCTGGCGATCTCTTCAGTTAAGCCAACATGGTCTGTAGTCGGCCACGAGTCCATCTCGATCGGTTCCCCGACTCGTGCTCCAATGGTCGTACCGGGTACGCCTTTATCCTCGAATATGAGTCCGAGCGGCAGGATAGTAACTCCCCTTATGGAATGCTCATCCCTGGCTCGTAATGCGAGCCTGGCCAGCCCTGTCTTGAGTGGCTCGAGACCGACCTCATTGTGGCTCTTACCTTCTGGAAAAATGAGCACTGCTCGACGATGCTCGAGTAGGTTCAGAATTTCTCGAAAGGCTTCAGCATTGCGTGAACGATCGAGGGAAGCTCCGTTTGCTTTTCGGGCCTCGTCACTTACCCTGCGAAGAGGAACAACCCCGACGATCCTGAATAGCAATGCAATCAGCGGGTTTTCTGTCAGCGTGGCCTTGGCAGTCATCGCAATCCTGTGAGGCATGACCCACGCTACGATCAGCGAGTCTACAAGGGCATTTTGGTGGTTTGCCGCAATGAGAAGCGGGACCCCCGTCGGTATTCGCTCCCTCCCGGTGATACGGATGTCGCGGTAGAACCAGTGGAGGGCAACTCCGTTGATCCACCTCAGGGCATTGTAGATCATTGAGAGCGAACCGGTCGGGTAAAATTGTCAGGCACGCCGCGCAACATCCAAAGCGCAAGCATCATCCCGATTGCGACAGTCATTACACCAGCCCTGTAAGCGAAGCCGATTCCCATTGAGGGTGTAAGTCCATCGACCGCGAATGCCCACACGAATGGACCTACGACTGCTGCAGCTCGTGATGAAAGAACCATGAGGCTGAAGAAACGTCCCGCCTCGACATCTGGAACCAGGCTGAGAAGGAGCGGACGTTCCGCCGTAGCAACGCCGCCGTAAATCAGGCCTATGCATGCGCCCACGATCCAGAAGGCAGTTCTTGATGGAACAACGATCATCGAGATAAGGAGCAGGATCCAGCCGGCAAGAACCCACGATAGAGTTCGCTTGGGTCCGAAGCGATCTACCAGTCGCCCAATGCCATAGCTCCCGATGACAGCTGGAACCGTCAGAATGACGAAGAGCGTTGCCTCCGAGCCCTTCACGAATCCCATCGCGAAAATTGCGTAAAGAGCCATGTTCGCGATGATCGTTCCCATGGCGTCCTGATACAGGAACGATGTCAGGATGAACCGCAAAGTTCCGGGATATTTTCTTGCCTCATCCAACGTGTGCTGAACATCCTGGAATGCTTGGCGCCATGCCACGCGTTTCTTTCCGTGGATCACGTTGTGATCCCGACAGAAGAGAAACAGGGGCAGTGAGAACAGCAGAAAAAGAAGCGCAGTCGGCACAAATGTCGAAACACGGCCACCGTGTGTAGTGAAGGGGACGGCGCTTCTCAGAAAACTGATAATCCGGTCTGGAATTGCTCCGAGTATCGGCATTTGTCCCGTGAAAAACGGGAATGTCAGGAGAACACCGGTAATCGAACCAACGTATCCCAGCGCCGCACCCATGCCGGAAAGTCGCCCCCGATGGTCTACCGGAACCAGCTCCGGCATCATCGCGTTGTAAAAAGGCTGTGCACCCTGATACGCGTAGTTTGCAATCGTAAAAGCCGCGAGCACTCCAAAGAGAGCGATACCGGGGGGCATCAATGGACGAAATCCGGTTGCCGTTACGCCTTCCCCTATCAATGGCAAGCCGGTCTGGCCGAGGATGGCCATTGCGATGGTTGATAGGCACGCGATCAAGGTGAAGCCGACTACCCATGGCTTTCGTCGCTGTGTCTCGTCAGAAATAGCACCAAAAATGGGAATTGATACGACGACGAGAGCGGATGCGATCCCATTCACTACCGCGTACAGAGTATTCGAGTGTCCGAGATCTGCTACCAGCCATGCGGCAAAGTAGAGCGTCGCGATATTCATCGAGAATACCGTGTTCGCGAAGTCGTAGAGTGCCCAGCTGAGGCGCTCTCTGAATGGCGCCAGCGGCGGATTAAAGTCTCCGGCTGGAGTGACGCTGATAATGCCGCCGGCAGCTTGTTCTGCTTTTGTGATCGAACCGATTGTAAGCGATTCCATTGTCAGCCTCTTGCGCTAGCCTCGTGTGTGTACACTACATCGATCAGTAGTGGCTCTTAAATACGTACGGTGACGTAGCAGGCGATACGTACTCTCGACGGTCCACGAAGTCGACGACAAATTACTTCCATGATCCTTCGCGCAGCGGGTCTCTCTTTGCCGGTACTGCTGGTTATCAGCATCGCTGCGTGTAGAGACAAGAGGCGAGACGCAGCCGATTCAGTTCGATCATCACTACCAGCGGTTTACCCCGCGAACCCGTTGGGAAATACGAATTGGAATGTCGATGCCGGACCCGTGATGATCATTTCCGAGGCGAGTAATGGTGACAGCGTTGCAGTCGTGCTACCCGAAGCAACCGACAGCACGATTGAATCGCTTCAAGGCATCAGCCCACAGATTTCGGGCGTCACGTTCGATTTGTTTGGACGAGGTGGAAGAGTCGCATCGTCCGTTGGCGCATCATTACTTACTCCCGTCAATGTGAGGCAGGAGTGTGACTCGTGGCCGCTGGCCAAATTAAGGTCAGCTCATTCAAACTGGCGAGTTGGGTTTGCAAGCGGTCATGTTCGCCCGATTGTGCTCGACTCGATTGAGTCAATGCCAAGCGCTGATTCGGCGGGACTTGCCGCATCACTTGCACAAATGGCGGCAACACTGCCCGTCGCTTCTGATCCGACATTCAGAGGGCTCCCATTTAGAGTGCGCTCAGCGTACACGTTCCGGCTCGATTCCATCGATGTGGTAATTGCAGATGTCGTTCGAAGTGTGAATGAGGAAGCCAATCCAAGGGTCGAGCATCTTCTCATCATCGGTGAGCGGCCGGTGGGAACAAAAGGGAAGTACAACCTCGGCTACTACAGTAGAACGGCTGGCGCTGAGGAGTCAACGCAAGCGACAGAGGTGCTGGCGGCAGTACAAATCGGAGCAACAAAACGTCCTGCAATCGTGATCAATATCGAATACGATGACGGTGGCAAACTCGGGCTCATTGAGCGTACTAAGTCGGGGGAGTGGAGCGCCACGTGGAAGAGTGCTTACACCGACTGCTGATTTCCATCGCGGTTATTGAGCGCAGGGATAACTCGCTAGAGACCGGTTGGTGCACTTACAAAACTTGATGGAATTCCGAACTTTGATCCTAAATGCTCGGCTAGCGCCCGGACTCCAAGCGTCTCAGTTGCGTAGTGTCCCGCATAAATGATCGTGATCTCATTCTCTTCAGCATAAACGGCGGTCCAATGCGGCCCTTCACCCACAATCAGCGTATCGATTTTCAACTCACGTGCTTCCTTGAGGGTTTCGGTGGAAGCACCAGCACCAGTGCAAATTCCCCATCGCTTTGTCTGGCGGTTTCCTTCGATAAGTGTTGTTCGTACTTCGCTTCCGCAGGTCCTCGCGAATTTTCGGATTTGCTCGGCTAACACCGTGGTCTCGATCCGGCTCTCCCCGCTGACGCCAATGAAAACCCCCTGGAACCCAGCGAATGCGGCGGTTGGTCTGAGGCCAAGGTGCTTCGCGAGCAGGAAGTTATTCCCAAGGGTCGGATGCCGATCGAGCGGAAGGTGCGATGAATAGACCGCAATGTCGTTCTCGATCAGAAGTCGCAGCCTCCTGTACGATGAGCCCTGAATCGGAGCTGGAGCGTCCCAAAACATTCCATGGTGAACGATGAGCAGATTGGCCTTGGTTGCAATAGCACCATTTATGGCGCGGGTAGAAAAATCCACGGCCGCGACAACCCCCCTGATTTCTGATCGGTTCTCCAACTGCAGCCCGTTCAACGCTCCTGAGTAATCAGGGATGGTTGCAGTCTCCAACAGGCTATCGGCGTACTCCGCGAGCTCGTAGACGTTCGTCATCGAATCCGTGTGCAGATTTGTGTGGAGAACCGATCTGTTTGCATAAGGCATATCGGTTAACTGGTTATACACCAGCTAGTTACAGCTCAGGTGTATAACTCTGTTGATTAGTCAGGAACGCTCAAGAGTTCGAGCAATCGCTCGAGGTCATCCGCCGAATAAAAGTGAATCGTGAGCGTTCCGCGATTACGAGGGCTAACCTTGATCACGGCATCGGTTTGAAGAAAACGACGTAAACGATCTTCGATCCGCTTTAGCTCTGGCGACTGTCGATCTATGGCCCTTGGGCGTCCCGATTTTTTTCCGCGTCTAGTGCTGGCAACCTCGCGAAGTCGTTGCTCAACTTCACGTACTGTGAGACGATCGTTGACGATTTCGCGAGCAAGACCCGCAATTTTTGCCGGATCGTCGAGGCCGAGGAGTACTTTGGCGTGCCCCATTGTCAGCTGCCCTTCCTGAACCAGTCTTCTCACTGACTCCGGCAACTGAAGAAGGCGTAGCATATTCGCGATCGTCGTGCGATCCTTTCCCACCGTTTCAGCGATCTGCTGCTGAGTTAGGCCGAAGTCCCGAGAAAGCTGATGGTAACCTTCTCCTTCCTCGATTGGGTTGAGATCGGTTCGCTGAAGATTCTCCACAAGCGCGAGAGTGAGAATCGTCTTGTCATCAATTTCCTTGATAATGGCGGGTATCTCTTTCCACCCAGCCTTTGTGGCTGCACGCAAACGGCGCTCACCGGCAATGAGCTCGAAGCCATCCTTGCCCGGCCGCCGTCGTACTGTTATCGGCTGTAAAAGTCCGCTGGCCTTGAGGCTTTCCTGCAGCTCGGCGAGCTCTTCAGTGTTGAATTCTTGCCGCGGCTGATACGGATTTCGAGAGATCTGACTGATGGGTATGGACTTTAGCGCTCCGTCATCACTGGACGCGAGGCCTCCGGTACCCAAGAGTGCTTCGAGTCCTCGGCCGAGTCTTCGCGGTGTTCTCTCAGATGACACCGTCGTCTCCTTGGGCAGTCCGTTCGATTAACTCCTTGGCGACGTTCATATATGCTTGTGCTCCTACTGAGGCGACATCGTAAAGGATGATGGGCTTTCCGAAACTTGGTGCTTCTGCCAGGCGAACATTTCTCGGGACGACGTTCTGGAACACCTTCGGTCCGAAGTATTCTCTCGCGTCTTCGGCGACCTGTCGCGAGAGGTTGAGACGAGAGTCGTACATGGTGAGAAGCACGCCATCGATACCGAGTTTCTCGTTTGCGCTGTGCTGAACGCGGTGCACAGTGTTCAGCAGCTGCGACAGGCCTTCGAGTGCGTAGTACTCGCACTGAAGAGGAATGAGGAGAGCATCAGCTGCCACGAGCATGTTAATCGTGATGAGGCCGAGCGAAGGCGGGCAATCGATGATGATGTAGTCGTAGTCTCCCCGGAGTGATTCGATCGCTCCACTCATGACGTGATCCCGGTCGCTCTTGTCTACGAGCTCCACTTCGGCGGCCGCTAAATCCGGTGTTGCGCCTACGACATCCAGTTTCTCGAATTGGATTGAAGACTGCCGCGAAGATCTGAGGTCTGAGTTTCCGACCAGAACGTCGTAGAGTGAAAGTGGGACGTTCTCCTTCTGGAGTCCGACGCCGCTGGTGGCGTTGCCCTGTGGATCTGCATCGATGAGGAGAGTGCGTTGTTCTGCGGCGGCGAGACTCGCTGCCAGGTTTACCGCCGTTGTAGTTTTACCGACACCGCCCTTCTGATTTGCAATCGCTATTATTCGCGCCACGAGATGTCGTAGGAGGGTACAAAGCCTAATCTATCCACCGGCGAGAGGAGTTTCCACGTGGAACGAGAAGCTGAGTGTTCCACGTGGAAATAGGCTATTGGCTCGCAATGAACCTCCAGCGAGTACTGACCTCGACCGAGAGTGTCTCCTCCCCCGGATTGATTGGCGTATTATCCATTTGTGCGACGCCACCAGCTACCCGGGCCATCATCATAGGGCGCGGCGGCGGAGGCGAATAGGCTCCGATATTGATCTCGAGCAAACTGCCAAGGGATCCGTGAGCCGCCCGTGCCCCAGCTTCAGCATCCGCCCGGGCTTTTTCTATTGCTGTCGCGATTGCGGTTCTGCGAGCTATCTCGGTATTGGAGGCGTAAAACTGAAGCGACGCAATCATGTTGGCTCCATGAGAGAGCGCAGCATCGATGACCGGGCCGACCTGGTTCAACTTTCGGACGTCTACCAGAATGGTGTTAGTCACGTTGTAGGCAACGATCACCGGCTCCCTTCCTTGCTCGTAGCGCTGCTCAGGAGAGACGTTGTAATTGATGGTCGAGAGTTGATCGTTCGCTAACCCAAGCGTCCGAAGTGCCGTTAGAACCGATTGCTGCTTGGTAGCATTCTCCGATGCTGCTGCTGCGGCACTCACTGCCCGGGTCTGAACGCTGACCTGAATGGTCGCTCTATCAGGTGATATCTTTACCTCGCCTCGACCTATGACAGCAATCTGCGGAATGGGCTCAATTGTTGCCCGACTGTCCTGAGCCTGTGCTGTTAATGGCGCTAAAATGCTGCCAGCAAGTGCCCAGAGTCCGATTTTCATACGCCATATCCTAAGAAGATGAAATGTTATACGAGAGACCTTTAAACAGTGCACACCTGCACAGGTGCGTCAGCGCGAAATAACCGGTTCAATCTCGTGAATCCGGCTCAGGTTCATACCGATAATTCCTTCGGCTTCAGTCCGCATAAACATATTCGCGAATTTTGCGCCCCAAACAATCTCGTCAGCTTGATATGAGGACCTCGAGTGCACTGTTTGTGACAACGTCTCGTCCGTTGCGATAAGAAGAACCAGGAGCTCCGCATCGCCATTGACGAAATCTGTATGTGTCAGGCCCCACATCGGACTTGCCGAATCAATCGGATGAACGACCGTCCAGCTCAGTGGGAAGAACACCACACGATTCCGTTCGAGGGCGAGCTCATAGAACTTCCTCACCGCTGATCCACCCACCTGCTCGATTTTGGTGAGAATTGCCTGGATCTGCACGTCGATCAACTGACTGCTCCTCGCGTTGGCAATTCGAAACTCGAGCGCCATCTTGTCGCGATAAGGCGCGACGATCGCGTTACGACTGTAAATGATTCTTGTCGACGGCCGAGAGAAACGGGCAAATATCACGCCCGTCGCGAGTGCCACACCCACGATGTTGAGCAGTGCTTCAATCGTGACGAGCGTGTTCGCCACTAGACCGACGGGGATGATGTTCCCGTAGCCGATCGTTGCAAACGTGTCGACGCTGAAAAAGAACGCTCTGTAAAAGGGCTGCCCGGCGAAACTGCCCGTAGTCGATTGAAGTGCATCCGTCCCCAGGAGTAGAAATGCAAATGCGAACAGCGTATTGATGGCAACGTAGGAACCGGTGATAAAGGCGAGGAACTTCGGCCACGAGATAGTGAGGAGCCAGTGGTAGAGACTCATTGACGACAATGGATTCAATCCATCGCGAGCCACGTTGAAGCTCCCATCTCGATTCAGCAGCCGACGCCGAGTGCCCTTCGCAACCTCGGCCCCGAAACCGAGGTCCTTGAATTCTTCCTGAGTTGCCGAGGGAGAAGAACCCATCTGTCCAGCAAGAGTCGGAGAAGTCATCTGATTCTCATTCCATGTTGAGCTAGCATTACCGTCCCAAAATGGCCTGCAATATCTGGTAAAGCTACATTCGTCCGATGGAATCCTCAGACACTTCAATCGGTCGCGCTACACTGCTGATCGTTGTATCAGCCTTTAGCTTCGGGTCGATTTCCGTCCTCACGGTTCTGACGACGAGTGCTGGCGTTCCCCTCCTCACCACGATGGCATGGCGTTATGTCCTGGGAGCGGTACTCCTTGGAGCGGTGATTCACAGCAGGCGAATCAGCTCGATCCCAAGGCAACGGATCATTCAACTGCTGCTGATAGGTGGGGTAGGTCAAGCGCTCATTACCTATCTGAGTCTTCACGCTCTCGTGTATATACCCGTCGGGCCTCTCGCCTTTCTGTTTTACACTTATCCGGCGTGGGTCGCATTGCTTGCTGCCGTTCGAAGGACTGAAAAACTGACGCCAGTGCGTGTACTCGCGCTGATACTGGCACTGACAGGGGTGACAATTATGATCGGGGCGCCAACGGAGAAACTCAATCCGATAGGTGTAACCCTTGCCCTCGCGTCAGCTTTGCTTTACTCAGCGTATCTGCCGGCTCTGGCGCATGTGCAGGAGAACATCCCCGCCCTGCTCTCGACTTTTCTGCTGATCGTCGGAGCAGCGATCTCATTCGTAATTGCGGCACTGTTCGCTGGCGAGCTTTTCGTTCCACGAGGGACGGCTGTCTGGTCTAATATTTTCATGCTGTCACTCGTGTCGACGGTGATTGCATTCTCTTCACTTATCAGGGGGCTGTCGGTCCTAGGCCCTGTCAGGACAGCAATCATCGCCACCGTTGAACCTTTCTTTACCGCAATCCTCGGCGCAGTGGTGCTCGCCGATCAGTTCGGTGTGGCAACACTGATTGGCGGTATTCTCATCGCTGCGGCGGTGCTGGTAATCGAGTGGAGCTCAGCGCAGGCAATCGCTACTGCGTAGGTGCGAGACGTCGGCGCCGCTCGATCTCGATAACGAGGTTCTGCAAATCGCTGGGACTCACACCCGGAATCCTTGAAGCCTGAGCCAGCGAGTGCGGTCTGAGAGCAGAAAGCTTCTGACGCGCCTCGAATGACAGGGAGCGCATCTCCCCGTATTCCAGGTCAGGATCGAGGGCGAAGTCACCCATTCTGCGCATCCGGTCGGCTTGTACTCTCTCACGCTCGAAATAGCCGGCGTACTTGATCTCGAGGTCTGCCGTGACGAGGGCCTCGCTGTCGAGGCCTCCTCCGAGTCCAACCGCCTTCAATAACCGCTCGAGTGGAATATCCTGGCGTCTCGCCACTTCGACGATTTTCACAGTCTGCACAAGCGGCGCACTGCGCGCATCAGAGAGAACGGCCGCCGCCTCCTCAGGTCGAATGCTCGTGCTCTCAGCTAGTCGCGCGGCAGTGTCCTCGTGCTCCAATCGTGTCTCGATGGTGGCTTCCTCGAATTTCGAATAGATCCCGAGCCGCACGCCAATAGTGCCGAGGCGTCTCAACGCATTGTCCTGACGTACGGTAAGTCTGAACTCTGAGCGCGAAGTGAAGAGCCTGTAAGGCTCATCTACCCCTCGCGTAACGAGATCATCGACCAGCACCCCGATGTACGATGTCTCTCTACCCAATAGAACTGATTGTTTCCGCTGGATCGAGAGAGCGGCGTTAAGTCCCGCGATCAGACCCTGTCCCGCAGCTTCCTCGTATCCGGTTGTACCGTTTATCTGTCCGGCGAAATAAAGACCCGGGACAGCCTTGACCTGCAACGAAGGATCCAGCTGGGTAGGAGGATAGTAGTCGTACTCGATAGCATAGCCGGCGCGGTTCATTTTTACGTCTGCCAGCCCGGGAACAGATCGCAGGATCTCGAGCTGCACGATAGCTGGAAGCGAAGTAGACAACCCGTTGACATAAAGCTCTGATGTGTCATGTCCTTCGGGCTCGAGGAAAAGCTGGTGTCTCTCAGCGTCGGGGAACTTTACGATTTTGTCCTCGACTGAGGGACAGTACCGCGGCCCGCGGGACGAGATTGCCCCACCGTACATCGCCGACTTGCCGATATTCTCCTTGATGATCCTCTTACCCTCCGCTTCGAGGTACGTGATCCAGCAGGGCATTTGAGGAGGGTGCCTGGTGGCGGAGCCCTGACGTCGCTTCTCGTTCCAGAAGTGAGACCACGAATAATCGAACTGCTCAATCTCACTTTCCTGGATCTCGAGCGCGGAATAGTCGACAGATCTGCCATCTATACGAGGTGGTGTCCCGGTCTTGAAGCGCGCCACAGTAAGACCGGCTTGTTCCAATTGCTCTGCAAGGTGTGTGGTCGCGGTCTCACCAGCTCGTCCACCGGAAATACGAGTCTCAACGCCGATGTGAATCCGACCGCGCAGGAAAGTACCCGTAGTTATTACAACGCTTTTGGCGCCGAAACGCCTCCCTTCCAGGGTCTCAACGCCAACTACACGCTGTTCGTCTCGTGTAAGAACAAGTTGTGCGACGGTTCCCTGCACGGTCTGAAGGTTCGCCTGTTGCTCGAGGAGGGATCTCACCGCTCGGCGATAAAGCCCGCGATCGCATTGTGCGCGAGGAGCCCAGACAGCGGGCCCTTTGCTGCGATTCAGCATCCTGAACTGGATCATGGCGAGATCGGTAGCCCTTCCCATGATTCCTCCTAATGCATCGACCTCGCGTACTACCGTGCCTTTCGCAACACCTCCAATGGCCGGATTGCATGACATCTGCCCGATTGTCTCGAGCGCGCTCGTGATCAAGCCGACCCGAGCACCAAGACGCGCAGCAGCGACCGCTGCCTCAGTTCCAGCATGGCCAGCGCCTATGACTACAACGTCGAATTCAGTTTCGAAGACCGGCAATTGCGACATACATTAAAGATAAAAGTGCCCTTGTCCTGCCGTCGGTTCCTCTTGAATCTAACTTATGCCTCTCGAGCTCTCTCACGGCCGTGTCGTGGTTCTCATACGTCAAAGCGCATTCGAGCGAGGCGGATTCACTCGACAAGCCGTTGACGAGCGCTACAATCTTGCGGATAACGAGTTTCGGGTTGAGGACGGGCTGATCGCGCTCGGACCATTACCATCGGACGATCTGCTTCCGGAACTGATCGAGGATCTGGAGGAGAGCGGTCTCACATACTTCGATGATTTTTTCGAGTTGAGCGGCAACTGGCCGGATTGGCTGTCTCTCTATGCGCGGGGATCGAAAGGCAGGGGAACCTAGAGGCGCTGTTCGACCACGGCCCATTCTTCGACGAATGCTACCCCGTCTTCGATTCGGTCGATGACGACATCGGCACCAACGGAAAGCGCCTTCGTGCTTATAGGCCGCGCAGCAATTCTTACCTTTCTGCCAAGGTACTCGTACGAGATTTCTCCCGGCGTGGAAACCGTGATGTCTCGCGTGACTATTGCCAGCTGACCCTGAATCTCCTGCTCTTCGGCGGCGGAAGCGGCCGGGATTCCACGGAATGCCCACTGGGCGAGAAGCGTGATCATTCCGCTGATTGCGAATGCCCCAACCGCCGCCGCGATAAGCAGAATTCCCCACACCGGCAGCTGCGTTCGCGATGCGAGGGGATACCCGGCGGCACCGAAGCCGATGGCAAAGGCGGCTACCGCCGGAAGATTGAAGAACGCCGAAGGCGCACGCGACTGGTTTCGCCGGACGCCGTTCAGCATTGCGAACACCGCCAGCAGCAGGCCGGTGATGAAAACGACTAAGAAAACTATGGGGAGAATTACCACAGCGCTGAGTAAAGGGTGTGGGATTAAGCCAACTGTCCCGTGCTACTCACGATCCCAGATACTTTCTGAACCAGGCTATCGTTGCAGGCCATGCGGCACGCGTCGCCGCCATATTGGCTCCATCCATTCCCGTCTGTTGGCGCAGAAATCCGTGACCAGCACCGGGATAAATGTTATAGGTGTAAGTTCGGCCGAGTGCCCGAAGCGCTGAGTCAGCCGGTGGAATCGTGGCATCGACACGAGCATCGTTTCCACCGTAGAGACCAAGAACGGGCGCGTGAACCGAAGGCAGATCCGTCGTCTTGGGGGAAACGCCATAGTAGACGACCGATGCCCCAAGCCCCTGGGAATGAACCGCGTGCGCGAATGAGACACCACCGCCCCAACAAAAACCAACGATTCCGTATTTCGGTTGGGCTGCAGGCAGTGACATTCCATACTGTCCAACGGCGTCGAGCTGTTTTTGAACCCAGTCGGGATCGAGAGTCCTGATAGCAGCTTGGGCTAGAGGTGCGACGACGCTATCCGGGCCGTCGGGAAGATTCTTCATGGTCAGAAGATCCGGAGCAACCGCAATGAAGCCATCAGCCGCGAGCTGATCTGCGACGCCGCGTATCCACGACGACAGACCGAAGATTTCGTGAACGACAACAACCACAGGCGCCTTGGTGCTTCGCTCGGGATACACTACCCAGGCGCGAAGGCTATCTCCATCGCCCGTATGAAGGACCACCCACTCCCCATGTCGAGGAGAGGTGCTTAGGCGGACGAGCGCACCCGAAGCATCGGCCGGAAGTCGGGAATCGTTGGGTACGTTGACCACGGCGGTGGATCGCGATGGCATACCGTGATCGATGTGAGGATCGGTCGCGGGAACTACTTTGTTGGCCGTGCACGCCGTAGCCGTAAGCGAGAAGGCCCACCCGAATCTGATTGCTGCCGCTTGAACGCGCATGTCAATAACTCCCCTGTTTGGCCAGTTGCCGAGTTGCCAAAGCATTCTGGAATTGTTCGGCGAAGAACTCTCCAACACGGTATTCCGCATAATAAAATGGACGCCACGGCCGCGGGCCAGCTATGAAACCGGCATGACCGCCCTGTTGCACGAACTCCAGGTGCAGAGCCGGATTCTGTCGGGCAATATCCCGAACCTCGTCGAGAACTTCCGGCGGCAGCATGGGATCATCAACTGCGCTCAATAGTAGCGTTGTGAGCTTAATGTGCTTCAGTCGCGGGAGTGAGCTTGATTGCTGATAGTAGTCTTCAGCATCCCGGAACCCATGCAACGGGCCCGTGATCAGGTTATCGAAATCCTCGAGTGTTCGTAGTCCGGAGATCTTATCCGCTGGAGCCAGATCGGGGAACCGGCTGGCCTTTTCCTGTGCCTTCCGTCTCAGCGAATTCAGAAAGAACTGCTGATACAATCTCGAGAAACCCCGATTAATTCTTCTGGAGGATCGGGACAAGTCGAAAGGGACTGAAATTGCAGCCGCCGCCTTGAGCTGAGGCGGAAGGTCGTTGCCTCGCTCGCCGAGAAACTTGAGCAGCACATTACCGCCAAGCGAGACTCCGGCGATGGCAAGGGGAGAAGTCGGATACTCTCTCGAAACCCTCTCCAGCACGAGTGCAGCGTCCGTCGTTTCGCCGGAGTGATAGAATCGACGGGTACGGTTTGGCTCTGGGCCGCACGAGCGGAAGATCAGAAGATCGGCACCCCATCCCCTCCTGGCTGCTTCGTTGAGGAGGCCCTGCGCGTAGTGCGAGCGAACGGTCCCCTCGAGGCCGTGCAGCAACAAGACGCGTGGTGTCCCCGGTGCTGCCGACAGCCGATGTAGCTCTATAAAATCGCCATCGGGTGTTTCCCAACGCTCGAGGGTAGTCGGAGCCGGCGGTTGTCGCCTGAACAGTTTCCCCCAAAGCGTCTGCAGATGACCGCCGGGAATCCACCAGGCAGGCGAATAGATTATTTCACGCGCCATTGATACCAGGTACCAGGTCGACCTTCATTCTTTCACTTCTCCTCAACAGGCCAGAGCGACATTGGAAGTACAGATCTTTGGAATCAAGAAGAGCGCGGATACACGTAAGGCTCTTCGCTTCTTCTCGGAGCGAAGAGTCAAGACTCACTTCGTCGATTTGGTAGAACGCCCCGCATCGATCGGCGAGCTTCGCAGATTCGCGCAGAAATTTGGCGTGAAAGCACTCGTCGATCGAGACGCAAAGCGTTTTACAGAGCTTGGCCTTCAATACGCGCAACTTTCGGACGAACGCTGGCTGGAGAAACTTTCTGAAGAGCCTTTATTGCTCCGGATTCCGCTCGTCCGTAATGCAAACCTGCTTGTTATCGGGGCGGACGAAGCAGCATGGAAAAGGTGGATGGAGGTGTGAGTCGCTCTCTCGCTTGTGGGTAGGAGCCCGGGCAAGCGATATTGCAACCTCGTCCGGCTCCTCCCACAGCCACCAGCTCAAACCCTGCTCACCGACAGTGACTTACCGCGTTCTCGTCACCGATGAGATCGACGCCGAAGGTGTCGCGCTCCTTTCGGCTGAGCCGAAGATTATCGTGGACGAAGTGCCGACGTTACCCAAGGACGAACTGCTCGCCCGTATCGCCGACTATGATGCGATCATCGGTCGCAGCGCGACGCGGATTTCCACAGAATTGCTGGAGAAGGCCCGTAAGCTCAAGGTGGTTGGGCGGGCCGGCGTTGGAGTCGACAACATTGCCCTCGACACTGCGACGTCCCTCGGTGTCGCTGTAATCAACGCTCCGGCCGGGAATACGATTGCAGTAGTCGAGTTGTTCTTCGGAACAATCATATCGCTGCTTCGGCACATTTCGCGCGCGGATACATCGATGCATGCGGGCAACTGGGAGCGGTCGGCCCTACTCGGCTCTGAACTGAAAGGAAGAACACTAGGGATCGTTGGCCTCGGGCGGATCGGAGGGGAAGTAGCAACGCGCGCCCGTGCGTTTGGAATGAGCGTTCTCGCCCACGATCCTTATATCGCCAAATCCCGTTTCGAGGCTTTGCGGGTTCAGGAAATAGATTCGCTCGACGCCCTGCTCGAGCAATCGGATATCCTGACCGTTCACACTCCGTTGACTGACGAAACCAAAGGCATGATCGGCAAGCGGGAGATTGCCCGGCTTCCTCGGCAGTCGATCGTAGTGAATATGGCTCGAGGTGGGATCGTCGATGAAAGAGCATTGCTCGAGGCGTTGGGCAGCAAGCACCTCCTCGGAGCGGTCGTTGATGCCTACGAAAAGGAACCATTGGCCCCGGACCATCCCCTACGCGCGCTTCCGAACGTTCTTCTTACACCGCACATCGGGGCGTCAACCACGGAAGCGCAGCGCAACGTTTCGGTTGACGTTTGCATGGCAGTGCGTGATGCACTTCTAAGTGGAGAGTTGTCGCGCTCGATCAATGTGGCGGACGTTGGTGGACAATGGGCGGATGTCGAGCCTGCACTGACACTGGCACGGCGCGCGGCGGCTGTGGGAAGAGCGATACTCGCCACTCAGGGCATGCGTGTCGTCCAACGCGTTGATGTTCGGTCGGGTTCAGGTTTGACAGCCGCGAAGAGCGCGCTTCTCGCGTCGGCTGCTCGCGGTCTGCTTGAAGGAACCGTGGAACAGGAGCGGCTCAATCTCATCAACGCTCGCGCGATAGCCGAAGCTCGCGGGATCGACCTTTCGACAACCGAAACCCCGGTGCAGGACAACCCTTTTGCGGTCGAAGTGAGATTGAGCGGTGGTATGCAGGAGATCGCGATTGCCGGAACAGCGCAACCGGGCGCAGCTCCCCGCTTCACACGGATTGGAGCCTTCCACGTGGATATTCAACCGCGTGATACGCTGCTGATTCTTACCAATAATGATGTTCCAGGGGTGATTGGTCGCGTTGGAACTCTACTCGGCGAAGCAGGCGTTAACATCGCCGAATACCACCAGGCGCGCCTGGCACAGGGAGGCCAGGCTCTTGCCGCGGTCTCGGTCGACGGGGACGTAAGCGAGGCGACTCGCGAATCGCTGCTTCGTCTTCCGGACGTATCGTCTGCGGCGGTTGTCTGCTTTCATTCAGGGTGAGCGTCACTCCCAGCAGCGACAAAAGTGTACGGGAGGCATATTCAGCCGATGCATCGGGTCTTCATCTGGTCCCAGAGGCCGTAGGCCGACCTGAGTCTGTCGACGAGGTCGTCGAGATAGTGCGTAAAGCGACGGCTGACAGCATGCCGATCACATGCGCAGGCGCGCAGACAAGCACGACGGCGGCATCCATTTCCGACAGGGGAATGATCCTGTCCCTGCGCTCGCTCGATCGCATTTCACCAATCGACGAAGAGGCAAGAACGGTCCGAGTCGAGCCCGGTGCTCTCGTTGGAGAAATCAAGAGGACCGCGGCCGCTGCTGGTCTCCTATTCGCGCCGGATCCGACCAGCGAGGAAGAGTCCACGATTGGCGGAGCAATTGCCTGTAACGCGTCCGGCGCTCGCACGTTCAAATACGGCGCAACGCGGAACCACGTACAGGCGCTGAAAGTGGTGATGGCAAATGGTGAGACGATTGAGTTCCGCAGAACCAATCTCGAGAAGAACACCGTTGGCTACGCCTTCGCCCACGATCCCATCGATTGGTTCATCGGCAGCGAAGGCACGCTTGGAATCGTCGTGGAAGCCGAGCTTGCCCTTCTGCCATTACCACCCCATGTCGTTGGATTGGCGGTCTTCTTCAACACAGAAGAGGCAGCGCTGAGTTTCGTTGTCGCCGCACGTGAGTCGCGAACAGTCGCTCCACGATGCATCGAGTACTTCGACGATCAGGCAATTGGTATCGCGCGCGCCTCGGCACATGGTGAAATGTTGCCGGATGGAGCGATGGCGATGGTATACGTGGAAGAAGAGGTTGGCGACGATCTCGATTCGACGCTTGGCGAATGGAGCGGTCTCATCGAGTCAATTGTCACGGCTTTTGACCCGTTGGTTTTCGATGGTGAGGCGAGGTTGAAAGAAGCCCGCCAGATTCGTCACAGTATTCCGGCCACTATGAACGAACGGGGGAGCAGATACCGTGAAGCCGGCGGTCGGAAGGTCTCAACCGATTGGGCGGTGCCCTATCGCAAAGTCGCGGAAGCAATCCAAACTGCACGCGGACTCGCAGCGGAGCATGGAATCGAGCAGGCGGTGATCTACGGCCACGCTGGCAATGGACACCCTCATCAGAATTTCACTGCTCGCGATGCGCGAGAGCTTGCTACTATAGAAGTGGTAGTCGAACAAACCCTGAGACACGTGCTTGCACTCGGCGGGACCGTGGCGGCGGAGCACGGGATAGGAAAGATCAAACGCAGGTGGCTTCCGCTCCAGATGAACGGGCTCCAGGTCGCGATGATGACGGCGGTGAAGAGAGAGCTCGACCCTCTCGGAATTCTCGCTCCCGGAAATATTCTGTGAGCCGTTTTAATTCTGTCGTGCTCGATGTCGACTCGACCTTAAGCGGAATCGAAGGAATCGACTGGCTGGCTGCATTGCGTGGCGCCGAAGTCAAAGCGTGGAGCTCCGCAATGACGGAAAGGGCGATGGAGGGAAAGCTCCCGATCGAAGCGGTCTATAGCGAAAGGATGGGAGCAATCAGGCCGGCCTTGACTGAAATCAAGGAATTGGGGCGAGTTTACGTCGAACGTATAGCGCCGCGTGCCCGCGAGACGCTTACCGAGTTGCAAGCGCGGGGGATAGAGCTGGTGATGGTAAGTGGCGGACTGCGCGAGGCGATACTGCCTCTCGCTGGAGAGCTGGGTGTCGACGAACAGCGGGTCCACGCAGTATCCGTGTTCTTCGACGAAGATGGGAATTACGCTGGATTCGATGAGCGGTCCCCTCTGACACGACAGGATGGGAAACGGATCACTGTGCGCGACATGGGGCTCAGAGGTCCGATACTCGCAGTCGGTGATGGGATGACCGACTGTGAAATCAGGCAGGTAGTGGAGTGCTTTGCCGCCTTCACTGGATTCATCCGGCGTGAGTCCGTCGTGCAGCGCGCTGATTTCGTGATTGAGAATTTCGACCAACTAAGAGAACTCGTACTGGAATGAGCCCAATGAAACCGTTCGGTACCTTTTTTCTTCCTGGACCGACCGAAGTTCGCGAGGAAATCATGGCAGCCATGATTCAGCCGATGATTCCACATCGCGGGCCTGAGTTCGAACAACTATTCGAGCGGCTTCAGCAAGGTCTTCGTCCGCTATTCAAGACGGAACGCCCGGTTTACATCAGTTCATCATCAGCAACCGGAATGATGGAGGCTGCAATCCGCTGCGCTCCGCCGGGTCGGATCCTTTGTCTGGTAAATGGAGCGTTTTCGGAGCGATTTGCGCACATTGCGTCGATGTGCGCCCGGGATGTTGATCGCTACGAAGTCGCGTGGGGACAGGTGCACGCGATTCCGCAACTGGACGAGCGTCTTTCGATGCGAAAGTACACCGCGATCACGGTTGTTCATTCCGAGACCTCGACGGGTGCCCTCAACGATGTGCGCGCGATCTCCGATTGCGCGCATCGTCATGGTATTGCATGCCTCATCGACAGTGTCAGTGGATTCGGAGGGGCGGAGCTTCGTTTTGATGAATGGAAGCTTGATTACGTCTTGACTGGCTCGCAGAAAGCTCTGGCTCTTCCACCTGGTCTTTCTTTCGGCGTTGCATCGACCAGCTTCGTCGATCAAGCGAATGGGACCCACGGTCGCGGCGTCTATTTCGATCTTGTCGAGCTTGATGCGTACGCGCGGCGGAACCAGACGCCGAGTACCCCGGCGCTCACACTGCTCTATGCCCTGGAAGCACAGGCCAAATCAATAGCGGCTGAGGGACTCGAGGCCCGATGGGCACGGCACAGGGCGATGGCAGCACGGACCCAAGAATGGGTGACGAAAATCAGCGACGAAACAGGCAAGAAGCTGGTAAACATCGCGCCTCTCGGATCTCAGTCGCCGACAGTATCCACGATCAGGCTTCCTTCGGACATCCCCGCGGAAGCGTTCACCGCTGCGGTGGCAAAACGCGGAATCGTCGTCGGAAGCGGCTATGGCAAGCTGAAGGGATCCACCTTTCGCATCGGCCACATGGGGGACCACACCATGGAATCGCTCGAGCGCTGTCTTGCAGCGTGCTCGAGCGTGCTGCGTTCTTGACCCAGATATCTGTCTCGAATGTCGGTGTCGAGTTTGGTGCGTCGAGGATCTTCGAGGGAATAACATTCACCGTAGGCCGGGGCGACCGCTGGGGTATTTTGGGCCGGAACGGAAGCGGTAAGACGACGCTCTTCCGCCTGATTATAGGTGCGCAAAAACCGACCGAGGGGATCATTGCACGCCAGCCAGATCTGCGGTTCGGGCTTCTAGAGCAGCACCGCGACTTCGGCGGAGCCAAAACAGTGTGGGAGGCTGGCGCAGGTGAATTTGCTGACCTGCTCGCTCTGGAGCACTCCCTTGCCGAACAGGCCCATGTTTTGTCACAAGTGGGTGAGTCTGCCACGCCACAAGTGCTCGCCAGCTATGATCGCGACCTTGAACGCTTCGATCGCGAAGGTGGCTATACCTTCACTCCGCGAGTGGACGCCGTGCTGCAAGGACTGGGCTTCGATGCAGAAAAAGCACGCACGCAGCCACTCGAACAATTAAGCGGTGGCGAGCGCGGAAGACTTGGACTGGCACGACAACTGGTAAGTGGCGCCGATATCCTGCTTCTGGATGAGCCAACGAATCACCTCGATCTGGAAACGACGCGCTGGCTGGAGGACTACCTTCGAAATACTGAAAAAACCGTTCTCCTGATCAGTCATGATCGCGCATTTCTTGCCAACGTTGTGGATCACGTGCTCCACCTCGAAGGGGGAAGCGCGGTCACATATACGGGAAGTTATGAGTCATTCGTCGTACAGCGGGAAGAACGGAGACTGAGCCAGCAGCGCGCCTACGATAAACAGCGCAAGGTCATAGCCGAAGAGGAGGATTACATCAGGCGCAACATCGCCGGTCAGAACACGAAGCAGGCCAAAGGTCGGCGCAAGCGCCTCAACCGAGCCCCGCGACTGAGTGCTCCCACGGCGGAGGAAGGCAGTGCTCTCGGCTTGAGACTCGACGTCTCGGAGCGAGGTGGCGATCAGGTTGCGATCGCACGTGACGTGACCCTGGAGGTCGAAGGCAGAACCCTGATCTCGGACTTCACCGCAACCATTCAGCGTGGCGATGTTGTCGGCTTTGTCGGTCCGAACGGCAGCGGGAAATCGACCTTTCTTCGCGCCTTGATTGGTGAGCGCGCCGTCTCAGGCGGAGAGCTTAGGGTGGGCGGGTCCATTCAGCCGAGCTACTATCGCCAGGATATGGCGCAGGTACCCATGGATCGGACGCTCTACGATGTCGTAAGCGATCTCAGGCCCAAATGGGAACGCCGCCAGATTCAGGGTCATCTCGCCAGGTTTGGGTTCTCCGGCGACGAAGCTCAGCGTCGCGCTGACACATTGTCTGGTGGGGAGCGCGCCCGGGTAGCGCTCGCAATGATGGTTCTCGGCCACGCGAACTTTCTTCTGCTCGACGAACCGACCAATCACCTTGACATCGAATCGGTAGAAGTGCTCGAGGATGCTCTCGAGGAGTATGAAGGCACGATACTGCTCGTGAGCCACGACCGTGCGATGCTGGAAGCCCTGACGTCCAGAGTATGGATTCTGCACGAGCGTAAAATCACTGATTTTCCCGGAACGTTCACTGAATGGGAGGAGCAAAGCCGAGAGCGCGAGCATGCTGCTGCGGTCGCGACCGCGGAGCGCGAATCGCTGCGCCGGGTCAAGGAGCATAAGACAACCAGACGACGGGAAGCACAGGGAGTGGATACCCGTGCAGTGCTTCGTGAACTGCGTCGACTCGTCGAGGATTCGGAAAAAGAGGTTGCGGCACTCGAGAAAACAATCGTGGAGCTTACGGCACTGCTTGAGGATCCGCAGCTCTATACGACGCGCGAGGGAATGGACAAGTCGCTTGTCGCCGGCAGGGAACTGGACGAAATGCGGCGTCGCCTTGACATCGCTCTTGAAAACTGGACTAGAGTGACCGAACGCGCGGAGCAGATCTCGGCGACTTGAATCAGAACTCGCCGATGAATCCTATCTCCACCTCGAGATTTTGGCCGAATTGCTCACGCACCTTGTCCTGGGCGAGCGTGATAAGCTCGCGTACATCTTGCGCGGTCGCCTTGCCGAGATTGACCATAATGTTCGCGTGGATGTGTGAGATCTGGGCATCCCCGTGTCGAAAACCCTTCAAGCCGACCTGGTCGATCAGGCGTCCGGCTCCAACACCTTCAATTTTCTTGAATATCGAGCCGGCGCTGGGATGATACTCGAGCCAGGGATGCTTGCCACCGCGCCAGCTGAGGTTTTCCTGCATGATGCGATGCATCACTGACCTGTCTCCGGGCTCCAGCTGGAATGTTACTGCCAAAGCGATATCGCGCTGCTTATGGAGGGTGCTCGTGTCGTAGCCGAACTGCATGTATTCGCGGTCTACGGTTTTCCGTTTCCCGTCATAGGTAAGCAACTCGGCCGACTCAAAGACCTCGGCAATGAACATCGTCCTCTCACGAGCCGGGGCTGGGGAAAGAAAGTGAAGATTCTGCCACACCGCCCCACCCACCGTGCTAGGGATTCCCACGTAGTGTTCCAGTCCGGACAGCCCGCGCTCGACGGCTTGGGGTATCAACTTTGCCATCACGGCGCCGCTCTCGACCCAAAGCCTTATGTTGTCGAAGAACTTGAGGTGGCTCGAGGTATTCCGGATGATCAGCCCCCGGAACCCCTTGTCGCCGATTAAAATGTTGGCCCCCAGTCCCAGCACGAAATATTCTAGGCCGAGATCTCGTGCGGCTGTAACTGCCCCTGCCAGATCCTCGACTGATGTTGCATCGTAAAAGAGATCGGCGGGACCACCAATCTTGAATGTGGTGTATTGAGCAAGAGGCTCATTGCGTTTGAGCCTCTTGGCGTCCAGTCGAGTTAACAATTGCCCGTAGGTGTCTGCGCGGGCCTTCTCAGAATCTGACATGTCCGAAAGAAAAGGTGTCCTGCGTCGCTGCGCTACTCTTGCTCTTCTCGTATGCGCGCTCACTCCGGTGCAGGCACGGGGCCAGCGGGCGGAACTGGACAAGATCATTCAACGCAAAGTGCTCGCTAACGGCCTCGAGGTAATCGTCGTCGAGAACCATGGCGTTCCGCTAGCGACGATCGAGATCGACGTAAAGAACGGGTCATTTACGCAGACCCCCGAGTACGAAGGACTGGCTCACATGTACGAGCACATGTTCTTCCGCGCCAATTCGAAATATCCAGAGCCCAATCAATTCTGGGACAGAGCGTCAGATCTCGGAGCGGTGTTCAACGGAACTACCCAGGAAGAACGAGTCAACTATTACATGACGGTCCCGGCGGAAAAGCTGGGAGATGCCATCGAGCTCCTGGCTACGGCGGTAAAGGGCCCATTGTTCCGACGCGATGAGCTCGAGCGGGAACGGCAGGTCGTAATCGGAGAGTATGATAGAAATGAGTCGAGCCCATTCTTCGAGCTCTCGCGCCAGGCAGATGCAAAACTCTATCCCGGCAACTTCAGCAGAAAGGACGTGATCGGCGACCGGCAGATAGTTCTGACGACGACGCCCGAAAAAATGCACTTCATTCAGAACAAGTATTACATCCCGAACAACTCTGCACTGATCGTTTCTGGCGATGTTACCCCGGCCGTCGTGTTCGCTCTCGCCGAGCGCGAGCTGGGACAGTGGAGTCGCGGTGCCGATCCGTTTGTCGCGGATCCGATTCCGACTATTCCTCCGCTCCAGAAAAGCGAGGGAGTGCTGGTCGAAGCGCCGGTCGGCGCGGTCACTGTTCAAATTCAGTGGCAAGGCCCCAGCGTCGGACAGGATCCCAAATCCACCTACGCGGCAGATGTGTTTTCAGACGTAATGAATGATCCGGGGTCGAAATTCCAGCAAAGGCTTGTCGACAGCGGATTATGGCAAGCCGTTGGCGTCAACTACTATACTCTCAATCACACCGGACCTATAACCATCAGCGGACAGACATCGCCGGAACAACTTCGAGATGGGCTCGCCACCCTCTATGGCGAGATAGCGAAGTTCGATACGCCGGGCTACTTCACATCCGACGAGCTCGAGGCCGTCAAGGCGCATCGGGCTGTAACTTCCGCGTTCGATCGTGAGCGGGCCTCGGGGTTTGCGCACACTCTGGGATTCTGGTGGAGCGTCGCCAGCCTCGAGTACTACATGGGATACGTTGATTACATGGCACAGCAGACAATCGGAGACCTGCGCGCGTACGCGCGCCGCTATATCGTCGGGAAGCCGCACATTGCGGGAGTTCTCATCGCGCCGGAGGTACGGCAGTCGCTGAAGCTCGCTCCGCAGGATCTCGTAATGGCGGGGACGCACTGATGCTGCTCTCAATTGCGTTGGCGCTCGCGACGGCCACGACGAGCTTCGATGTATCTGGCGTGCACGTCATCCTCCGGCAGAACAACGCTAATAATGTCGTCGCAGCGAACCTCTACCTGTTGGGCGGAGCCCGGCAGGTAACCGAGGCGAACGCAGGTATAGAGCCAATCCTGCTCGAGGTCTCCGAGCGTGGAACCCAACGGTACCCCAAGAATTCACTCAGACGGGCGATGTCGCTCCTGGGAAGCGAGATCGTAGTCGCTCCGAGCGCGGACTGGACGATGTTTGGAATTCGATCGAGTACGGAGGTTTTCGATTCCACCTGGTCGATTTTCGCCGATCGAGTAATGCATCCGAACCTTGCCAAGTCCGAAATTGCCCTTGTGAAGGCTCAATACCTGTCGGGAATCAGACAGCGGCGAGATGACCCCGATGCTCTGGCTGACTATCTCGCGGACAGCATAACCTACGTGGGCCATCCATACGCAGTCTCGGTCGTTGGCAACGAAAAGTCGATCCAGGCTCTCGACTCGGCGTCATTACGTGAATATCACCGTGCGCAATTCGTAACGTCACGGATGCTGCTGGTTGTTGTGGGGAACGTCGATCGCGCGCACATCGAGCGACTTGTGAGCCAGTCAATCGGGCAACTTCCTCGTGGCAGCTACAAGTGGACCGCGCCTCCGCGCATTCCCGAGGCAAATACGGCGATCGTAATCGAGCGTCGGCAGCTACCCACCAACTACATACTGGGCTACTACAGCGGCCCGCTCGCCAGCGGTGAAGACTATCAGGCGCTAAGGGTCGCGACGTCGGTTCTGACAGGCCGCATGTTCGCTGAGATTCGGACCCGGCAGAATCTCACCTATGACGTGCACGCTCCTTTCGTCGATCGCGCGGCGACTACGGGGGGACTGTACGTATCGACGGCTTCGCCGGATACGACACTGAAATTGATGCACGCCGCGATAGTGGACCTCCAACAGGGGATGCTCGACCCCGTGGGTCTCAAGCAGCTCGAAGAACAATTCATCACCGAATATTTTCTGGACAATGAAACCAATGCTGCGCAGGCGGATTTCCTCGCGCGCTCACAGCTGTATGAAGGCGACTTTCGGGAAGCTGACCGCTTCGTTGACGAATTGAAGAGCATAACCCCGCAAGCGGTTCAGAGAGTTGCGAGGAAATACATGAAAGGGTTTCGCTTTGCGTATGTCGGCGATCCATCGAAACTGGATCCGCGCACGATAGCGTCGTTCTGACGACTGCGAACCGCAAGCGAGCAATAGCGACTATTCCGCGAATTCCTCGGCCACAACCCAGGGATCCATCGCACCAGTGTAAAGCGCCACTCCGATGACGGCGGCCGCAACACCCCGGTCCGCCAGTGCGCGCAGATGGCTGAGGCTTCCGAGCCCGCCCGATGCAAAGACGGGGAAGTCAGCTGCTTCAGCGACATCCTCCATGAGCGGCAAGTCTGTTCCGCGCATCGCTTCCTCACGATGCACGGCAGTTACCAGCACACCGGCGAGAGGCAGGCCATTTAACTCCTGGACGAGATCGAGCACAAGCCTGGGATGGGTGCGCGTCCATCCGTGGGACAGAATCTTACGATCGCGGACATCCGCGGCGACGATGACGGAACCGGGAAAAAGGCTGCTCATTTCCGCTAGCCAGTCGAAGTCTTCCAGCGCGCGCGTGCCAATGATCACACGCTGTGCTCCGTCATCGAGTGAGCGCTGAATCAGCTCTCGGCTCCGTATTCCCCCTCCCAGCTGGACCTCGACATCGGTTGCGGCGAGAACGGCTTGCACCTCGGGGGTGTTATTGCCCCGTCCGGCTACTGCATCTAGATCGACGAGGTGAAGATGGCGGAACCCGTATTGCCTCCAGGCGATGGCGACTCCGACAGGATCGGGAATCCGAATGAGCTCCTGGTCATAAGAACCAGCTGCGAGCTGGACGCAGGCACCCCCTCGGAGATCAAGCGCAGGAATTGCGATCATCTGGCGCGCCGCAGCATCAGGGCACGAATCATGAGAGGCGAAACTGTCGCATTGATTGCATGTTAGCGAGCTTGTGAATAAATTCACAATCTCTGCGGTGAACAACTACTCTTGCAAGTGCACTACTGTACGGCTCTGGGAGGCCTGAAAAGATGCGGTTCTACGAATTGGCGGTCGCGGTTGGAGTGATTACACTTGGCGCCTGCGCGGGTGGAGAAAAGAAACCTGCTGACACGACGCATGTTGCTGTGGATACAAGCTCGACGACAACGACAACTACTGGTACCTCGACGACCACTGGCGCGGCAAGCGGTGCCGTCACGATGGCTCCCATTACCGGCAAAACGCAGACAGTGAATATGGTTGGAGATGCAAAAGGCTATCGGTTTGAGCCCGCCAACATCACGGTCAAGCAAGGAGATGGCATCAAGTTCGTGGTGGTGAGCGGCGGTCCCCACAACGTTGCATTCGACCCCGCCACGATTCCCGCCGATGTAAAGGGCCAGCTCGATGCCAACATGGGCAAGGACAAGATGGGTGAGCTCTCCAGCAATATGAAAATGAATCCTGGCGAGTCAGTCACGGTCTCGTTCGGCAACATCAAGCCCGGTCAATACCCGTTTCACTGCGTTCCCCACCTGGCGCTGAACATGAAGGGTGTCATCACGGTTCAGTAAGCTGATTTTGAGGCTGAAGAGACGGCGGGGCAAATGCTCCGCCGTCTTTGTCATCCCGCAAAAACTGCTTGGCGCTTAGATTGGGATTGTTGACGACTAAACAAGCGCGATCCCGGCCTGTAGCTGTCGGGATGCTTTCCTCCCCAGAACGGACCCTCTCGCGCCCGCGCCATACTCAGTGAATCTTTGACGGATGAACGTTCATAGGGGCTCTGCTTACCTCTGGATGGCGGCGCGCGCCAGGAACGCCCTGCGCCGGGTCGTAGTTTTCGGCATCGTCGGCGGTGTGGTCTTTATCGGCGCTTTGATCGCATTCGTCGTCGTGCCGAGAAATGCTTCACGAAAGGCGCTGGCAGTGGCCGCGAGCATTGAGAGCCGAACGGACTCTGGTCCTACCGTCGCTGCGAGAGACCGTTATCAGGCGGAGTTGACCGCCACAGATTCCGTCTTGAATGCAACGCGCCGTGCTCTGATGCCCGTTCCGGCAGCCGTCATTGACACGTTCCCACCGGCGGTCCGCGCGCAACGTGACTCTCTGGGCACAGAGCTCACGACGCTCAATCGTTTGATCGACAGAGCCGAAAACGCTCCCCTTCCCACCTCCTATCGCGCGCTTGCTGCGTCGCCTGTGGTCGCAGCCGACCCCAGAGTGCGGGTATTGCTCGACTCCCTGGCGGACATTGAGCGCGATCGAAATGCCTTTGGTGCAGTTGGAGGCGTCGATCCCGTATATCTGTCGCTGACGTCGAGAGCGAACGCGATCGGCCGCCAAATACAGGGGATCGCCGACGCGAAGCGCGGTGAGGTGCGAGGAAAGCTAGCGCTGATACGCCCGACGCCAGCACCGGTGGTGAAGCCAGTAATAACGGTTGATACGACGAAACTCGTCGCCCAGCGCGCAACTGCGCAGCAGAACTATGCAACTGCGGTAGCGCAACTGGATCAGATAAACCAGAAGAACGCGCGCATTGATCGTGAGTCAGCACACGCGCGCGAGCTTGCCAACGTGGGCGCTCCACCGTGGGCGATGCTCGCTGCCGCGGTAGTGCTCGCACTGGCCGTTGGATTTGCGGCATCGTTCGGAACCGAGCTGAAACGCCCGCACATCGCCGACCCGCGTGAGGCGGAGCAAATAAGCGGCGCGCGCGTGCTAACTGTGATCAAGCCGCCGGAAGTCGTCGTGGAAAGAAGCCGCCGGCAAGCGGATGTGGAGGCACCCCCTCTCATTGATGTCGTATCTGAGAGTTACAGAACGCTTTATCTGCACATCGCGTCGGTGGAAGCAAGCGTCCCGATCGTCACGATCACGGGCGATGATCCCGGCATTGTCGCTACCGTAGCGGCGAACCTGGCTGCATCTGCGGCCTACGAGGCCCGGAGCACTCTGCTCGTCGATGTCGATCCGACAACGTGCAGCGTCGCCAGCGTCCTGCGAATCCGACCTGACCCCGGCCTTTCGGGAATCATCACGGGCAATGCAACCTGGCCGGAAGCGATTATTCCGACGACCATTGGTCGCGACCGACCACTGGACGTGCTTCCGAGCGGCACTCGTCGCTCGGGACTTCCGGAGCCAAATGTCGTTGAGGAGGTGCGCAAAGAGCTAGCTCGGATGCAGCGACGCTATGACTTCATAATCATCGCGGCTCCAACCAGCTACGTTCAGCGGAGCGCCAGCAGCATCATTCCGGCTCCGGACGTCATACTTTGTGCGAGAATCGCCCACACCACTGTGGGGGGACTCAAGAGCGCTGTGGACAGTCTTCGTGGGGCCGACATGCGTATCCACGGACTCGTGCTATGGGATGCGGAAATGCCACAGCTGGAGACGCGCGAGGAGATGCTCGGCGCAACTCGACAATCAGGAGCGTTTCAGCCAGAGCTTGCGACGGCGCGGTAGCCGGTATGGCGGAGACAATTCCTGATCTTAGAAGCGTCCCGAAAGCTCGCGCGTACGCCGAGTTGAAGGGACACAGCGACGCCGTTCTCGAGGGCATCGACGACGATGTCACAGCGATGGCTACAATGGCAGCTCTGGTGCATCACGCATTCGGCCATCTGTGGACCGGTTTCTATCGTGTCGTTGTTCCCGGGCAGCTGCTCCGAGTCGGACCGTATCAGGGTAGTCTGGGCTGCCTCGACATTGTGTTCGGCCAGGGGGTGTGCGGAACAGCCGCCGCGGAAATGAAAACCGTAATCGTCGCCGATGTCGAAAAGTATCCCGGGCATATTACGTGTGATGCGCGATCCCGGTCAGAGATCGTTGTCCCCGTTATCGATCAGCGGGGTGATTTAATCGCGGTTCTCGACGTAGATTCTGACCGGCTGGATGCGTTCAAAGCAGAAGACCAGCAAGGGCTCGAACGACTCGTGTCCTGGTTTGCGACGAAGCGATGACAGTCACCGGTTACTCCGACGTAATCAATCACGCACTCGCGTTCGCGGCCAAGCATCATGACCGCCAGGTGCGAAAGGGAACGAAGCTTCCCTACCTCACGCATCCCGCGAACGTGGCGGTGATTCTCACTCGATACGGCTGCGACAGCGATACGGTCGTGGCGGGGATCCTTCACGACGTGATCGAGGATTGCGTTCGGGAAGGCTATTCCCGGGAAATGCTGGAGCAACGAATTGGCGATAAATTCGGCGCGAAAGTTCTGGATACCGTATTGGCCGTAACCTACCGGCGCCACGACGACGACGGAGTGGAGCTTTCCGGCGACGACCGCAAGACAGACTATCTGGAACGGCTGTCAGGCGCGAGCGAAGATGCGCGCTGGGTTTGTGCCGCCGACAAGATTCATAATGCGTCGTCGATCCTTTCGGATCTGAGGAGAACCGTAGATGCCGAGACGATCTGGAGTCGCTTCGGGGGGGGAAGAGTCGGAACAGGTCGCTGGTACCGCCAGGTCTACGAAAGGCTTCGCGAGGTTGGATTCAATGCTCCGATCATGGCGGAGCTCGACGCAGTTTCGGGCGATCTCCAGGAGCTCGCTGGCTGAAGCAGGCGCTAGCTGAGCGTTACAGCTGTGGTAGTGGCTGTGCCGTAGGTTTTCTCGACGTATTGCTCGAGTATCCTCAGGAACTCTGGAACGATCGTTTCGCCTTTGAGGGTGACCATCAACTTGCCGTCGACGTACACGGGCGCCTTCGGGGCTTCGAAAGTTCCGGGAAGCGAAATGCCGATATTCGCGTGCTTTGACTCTCCCGGCCCGTTAACGACGCACCCCATCACTGCGACCTTCATTTCTATCACGCCCGGATAACGATCGCGCCACATTGGCATCTGCTCCCGGAGATAGGTCTGGATGTCTTCGGCCATCTGCTGGAAGAAAGTCGATGTGGTGCGGCCGCATCCGGGGCACGCGGTGACCTGCGGGTTGAAGCTCTGAAGCTCGAGCGACTGAAGAATCTGCTGCGCGACGTTTACCTCTTCGGTCCGATCTCCGCCGGGTCGTGGAGTCAGCGACACGCGAATCGTGTCTCCAATTCCTTCCGACAGCAGGATCGACAACGCTGCAGTGCTGGCGACGATGCCCTTTGATCCGAGGCCAGCCTCGGTAAGCCCGAGATGCAGCGGGTAATCGCATCTGGCTGCGAGCTGGCGATATACGTCCAGGAGATCCTGAACGCCCGATACCTTGGCGGAAATGATGATGCGGTCGTGACTGAGCCCCATCTCTTCAGCGATGAACGCTGAGCGTAGCGCGCTCTGGATCATCGCTTCGATGTAGACTTCCTTCGCGGCTCGCGGCTCGGCGCTGCGCGCGTTGTCGTCCATCAGCGTCGTGAGAAGGTCCTGGTCAAGCGAGCCCCAGTTCACGCCGATCCTGACCGGCTTGTTGTTATCGAGCGCTATCTGGATGATCGTTCGAAAATTCTCGTCACGCCGCTTTCCACCCACATTGCCCGGATTGATTCGGTATTTGCCGAGGATTTTTGCCGCCGCAGGGTACTTCGCGAGCAGCAAGTGACCGTTGTAGTGAAAGTCTCCTATCAGTGGAACAGAGACGCCCATATCAACCAGTCTGCTTGCAATCTCCGGCAGGGCGCGTGCAGCGTCGTCATTGTTTACCGTCACTCGGACCAGCCGGCTTCCGGCCCTCGCCAGTTCCGCCACCTGGAGTGCCGTACCCAAAGCGTCGGCCGTGTCGGTGTTGGTCATGGACTGCACGACGACGGGGTGGGACGACCCGAGGGGTACGCCACCCACAATGGCAGTCACGGTCTTTCTGCGCGCGATAGTGGTCAACGGTTCTTGCGTGTGTTGAATCTGAAAGCTAATTCCCTGGCCTGAGCGGTGCATGAGAACGACGGCACCGTTTCTTTCCCGGAACCTATTGGAGCTTAGATGGCTGATACCCCCGAGGTAGCTGATACTGCTCCTGCATCGTCTCCGCCAAAGAGAACGTACCGCAAGCCAGTACTGATTCTGCTCCTGATGATCATCATGGTACCCCTCGTGATTTTTTCGCTCTGGTCATGGGTGACCCTGGGCTACGTGTATTCCACGGGTGAGCGCGCCGGATATGTGCAGAAGCTTTCAAAGAAGGGTTGGCTATGCAAGACGTGGGAGGGCGAGCTCGCAATGGTCAATCTCCCCGGATCAGTGACCCCTCAGATCTTCAACTTTACCGTGCGCAGTGACTCGATCGCTGCAATTCTGGAGCAGGATCTGGGAAAGCGTGTTTCGCTAACCTATGAACAGCATCGAGGGGTCCCGTCGTCGTGCTTTGGAGAGACGGAGTACTTCGTCTCAAACGTCCGTATTGTGGGCCCCTGAATCTTTCTATTGTCTGCTCAGCCGGTCCTTGCTATTTTTCCGCCAAGTCGAGCCAGGAGTACGGGTGAAAGCCCTTGCTGCGGGCTCAAAGTCCAATGCGGGGTTAGTGAGACCCGCGTATCAGATTGTCGAGGGTCGGGCGTAATTCCGCTCCCCAAGACACAATTTTCCAGGAGTAGGGAATGCGTACGACCGGCAAAGTGAAGTGGTTCAACGACGCGAAGGGCTTTGGATTCATCACACCTGACAACGGGCAGAAGGATTGCTTCGTTCACTACAGCGCGATCTCAGGCTCGGGCTTCAAGTCCCTTGCAGAAGGTGACGCGGTAGAGTTCGACATCGTCGAGGGTCAGAAAGGTCCAGCTGCCGAGAACGTGACGAAGGCTTCTTAAGCCACGTCCGCTTCACTGGCACAATCTGGCGGGGCGTCTCAATCGAGGCGCCCCGTTTTGTTCTTATGGGGGCGACCCCTCTTCGGAACGGGCGCGATCTCGACGGCGTTTTCAAGACGTTCGAGCAGGTCTCCCCGAAATGATGGTAGATCGAGCGTGAGCATGAGCCCTTGCGGCGCGACGTACCGACCGTCGTTCTTTGCGAGATTCTCCGCTACGGCGATCGCTTTTGCGATCGGAAGTCCAAACTCCCGTACGAGCAAAATCGCGACGGCCAGACCGACCAAGCCCTCGACTGTAAGTCGACGAGACACTCCTTGACGTTGCTGTGCAACTCCGGAAACACGATTGTGTGACAGCACATTGTCCAGCCACTTCATTGAGGTTCCGAGTGTAAGTGCAGCTGTAGTAATGGTATATATCCTAGCCATTAAATTATC
>WNGI01000054.1_pt1 | contig 65588 bp, 73 predicted proteins | sample 5400621 | NCBI WGS metagenome assembly WNGI01 (sample SAMN13153374, study PRJNA577476) | soil metagenome | isolation source: 20 cm soil or saprolite under Garry oak tree replicate 1 | place: USA:California | collected 2016-06-15 | reverse complement strand
AACCTCGGCTCCGAGGGCGGCTTCGCCGCCGGCGTTCGCAGCGTCGGCGCGGCTGGTGGCGCCACCGGATTGTAGGCCCGGTGATTCTTCCACGTCACGAACGAGCGCTTCTTCCCATCCGGGCGGATCGATTCCGGGGCGAGGAGCTCGTAGAACGGCAGGGGAGTGGCGAGCCATGACTCGTCCGGGCCGGCTCGAAAGAACGCGGCCGCGGGCTCCGCCGGATCGGTCCCGAGCAGCAAGGTCACCTGCCACGGCTCGCCGAAGTAGTGCTCGTGGGTCTCGACGTCGTGTCCGGTGAGGCTCAGCGGCAGCGGCGGGTGGGTGTGGTACCAGCCGATGAGATGCGCCTGCTGCGTTTCCACCTGCTCCTGGACGCGATCCCACAGCCGGGTGACGACGTCGCGCGTGCGGTCGCCGTAGATCGCCTGGTTGAGCCGGAGGGCGGCGTCGATCACCAGATACGAGACGTTGGTCTCCGGGCACTCGCACAGGTCGCCGAGCAGGAAGCCAAGGACACCCTGACCCGGTCGCGCGGGCGTTGCCACGTGCTCGTGGATTGCCGTCAGCGCCGACTGGGACAGGAAGACGGGAAACGTGATGTGGCCCGGTCGCTGGGCCCCCCCCGTCCCCCCCCCGCCCCCGCCCTCGCTGGCCGGGCTCCACAGGATCGACCGGCCGACGGGGATCGGCTGGCGCAGCGGACCGTCTGTGCTCATCGACCGAAGATAACGCTGACGCGGAGGTGCGTGGAGGTTATGGAGGTTGGGGGAGGTTGGGGGAGGTGCGCTCCGGAGCAACCTCCACCATCCTCCACAAACCTCCACAAACCTCCCCAACCTGCTTTAGCTCAGTTGCACCCGCTGCGACCGCCGCATGCGGACCAGATCGTACATCTCCGCCACTTCACCGCCCAGGAGGAACAGGTAGGCCGTGTAGTAGACCCACAGCAGGAACAGGAACAGGGCGACGATGTTCGCGTCCGACGCGACGCGGTCGAGGGTGGCGAACCGGGTTACATACAGCGCGTAGAGCCGCTTCGCGACCTCGAAGCCGAGCGAGCAGAAGACGGCCGCGACCAGCGCGGTCCGCCACACGATGCGCCGGCTGGGCAGGAACTTGAAGACGACGAAGAACAGCGCGACGCCGAGGGCGAACGAGGTCAATTCGAGACTGAAGCGCCACAGCCAGTCGATCGCGAAGCTGCGGCTCAGGCTGCCGGCGTTGCGCGCCTCCCAGGTGGCCACGAGCGCCCCCAGCACCAGCAGCGTCCCGGTGCCGAACACCATGGCGAGATCCAGCAACTTGGCGATCGGCCACGACCGTCGCTCGTCGGTGTCGAACACTTCGTTGAGGGCGGCGCGCAGGCCGCCGAACAGGCGGGTGGAGAACCACAGAAACAGCGGCAGGCCTACGGCGGTCAGCCGGACGCGCTGGCGCACCACGCTCGCCAGCGCGCCCTCCACCTGCGTGAACGCCTTGTCGGGAACCCCGCCCGCGGTGGAGGGGAGCAGCCGGGCAAGCAGCTCGTGCAGCTCGACCTGCTGGGTCGTGATCTGATGCTGCACGAGATACCCGACTGTGGCGAGCAGCAGGGCGACGAACGGGATGATGGTCAACAGGAGATCGAACGACAGCGCGCTCGCGAGGAAGGGAATGTTGTCTTCGAAAGCCGCCTCGAACGTCCGACGGGCGATGCCGGTCACCGACCGATGCCAGCCGCGCTCGGCCTTCACGCGCCGGGTTCGTCCTCCTCTTCGAGGCGCGCCCTCCCCCCCTTGGCGCCGCGGCGGCGGCTCTTCGCTTCCGTCAGCCGGCGCTCGATCGCGACACGGGCGGTGGGCGCCTCCTCTTCTTCGTCCTCGGCCGTCTCGAGGAGCTCGCCCAGCTCGCCCGCCTTCTCGGCCGCGAGATCGCGCAACCCGCGCAGCTTGTGCGACAGCTTGGTGCGGGAGGCCTCGCCCGGCTCGGGCGCGAACAGGAACCCGAGCACGGCCCCCAGACCCAGGCCCAGCAGGAACGGCCCGAACGCCGCGCCCCGTTCGCTCATTCTCCCGCCTCCAGGTCATCGGGCGCGGCCACGGCGACCGGGCGGGGCTGCGCGTGGGACTGGAGCGGCGGCTTGACGTAGCGGTCGGTGATCGCGCGCGTGCCGGTGACGCGGAGCTGCTCGAAGAGAAAGGCGAAGGTCTTCTCGAGGTCGGCCGCGATCGCGGCGCGGACGTCCGCCGGCAGGTCCCACAGGCGCCGCTTGAACGGGCCGATCGCCTTCTTGCGGCTCTTGTAGTAGAACTGCTCCTCGGTATCCCCCTTCTTCCACTCGTCCTTGCACTCCGCCCTCACCCATTCCTGCAGCTCGCGCCGCAGCTCGGCCGGCAGCTTCGGGTGGTCGAACACGATGTTCTGAAAATTGGTCGCGAGGTGGATCTCGATCGCCTCGCACTTGGGGAAGTGGCCGAACGCGTCGGGCGGCAACGTCGAGGCCCCGTGCTGCACCGCGCCGCCCAGGCGGTACCGGCTGCGCGCGTCGGCGGACAGCGCCTTGAGGGCATCGAGGTCGAGCTGAACCTTGGCGATCGAGCCGTCGGGAAGCACGACGCCGCCGTGGCTCGTGCCCGTCTGCACGGAGATCTTGCTGATGCCGGTGTAGGGCCCCCCCTCCAGGCGCGCGAGCGCGCGGACATAACCGTCCATAAACGCCTTGAGCTCGTGCACGTCGGAGTTCTTGCCGCCCACCTCGCCGATCTCCGCGCCCACGGAGACGGTCACCCCCTCCGGCTCCCGGTCCCGGATGAACTTGGTCAGGTCGGCGGCCCGCTCGTAGTTGACGCGCTGCTGCGCGTCGAGGGTGGCTTGGGAGAGGTCGACCAGCGTGGAGGTGTCGACGTCGATGTTGTAGAAGCCGGCGTGCAGCTCCTCTTCGATCAGCGTCCGGATCGCCTGCAGCTCGCTCTCGGGGTCCACGGCGTACTTCTTGGCGTTCACCTGCACGTGATCGCCCTGGATGAACAGCGGTCCTGTGAAGCCCTCGCGCAGCGCCGCGGCGGTCATCACGGCGACGTACTCAGCGGGGCGCTGCTCGGTGTAGCCGATCTCGGAGCGCGCGATCTCGCAGATGAGGGCGCCGACGTCGAGGCGCTTCGCGGCCCGGAAGACGGCACGCGCGGAGTCGTAGGAGAGGACACGGATGTTCATCGCGGGCGTCGTGAACGGCTGGACTTCCCCGCGGCCGCGCGCGAGGTACAGCTCGTGGATCGACGCGGGCCGCACCCCCGCCTGCTGCCCGATCTCCCAGATCAGCCAGCGCGCCTGCTCGCGCTCCTCCGGCGCGCCGAATACCGCCTGCCGCACCAGCTCGTCCAGCGCGGCGCTCTGGCGCGCGGCCGGGCTCTGGAACCGTCGCAGCGTCGCTTCGGGTGCGTTCGCCATGGCGTGCGATCCCTCCTCGCGACGAATTTAGACCGGGCTCACGTCGATGACCAGCCCGTCGTAGGCGGGCGTGACGCCCGCCGGCAGACTCGCCGCCAGCTCCGCGTGGAGCGTTGCGTGCGTGAGGTGCGTGAGGAAGGTGCGCCGCGCGCCGATCCGCTGCGCCGCGGCGACGGCCTCGGGGATCGAGAGATGCAGCGGGTGCGGGCGCGGCAGCAGGGCGTTCAGCACCAGCACCTCGAGCCCCACCAGCCGGGCGAGCGCGGCCTCCGGAATCGCTTTCGCGTCGGTGAGGTACGCAATCGGTCCCACGCGATAGCCGAGCACCGTGCGGTCGCCGTGCGGGAGGGCGAGAGCGCGTACCGGCATCCCCGCGATCTCGGCTTCGCCGTCGGGCTCGAGGGCCCGGGCGGCGAGCTCGGGTTTGCTCGTCCCCGGCTGAGCCGGCGCCCGGTCGAAAATGTACGCGAAGCGCCGCTCCAGCTCGGCGAGCGTGCTCGCTGCGCCGTACACGTCGAGCGGGGCCCGCTGGCGCGCGGAGAAGGCGCGCAGGTCGTCGATGCCGTGGACGTGGTCGGCGTGGGCGTGGGTGAACAGCACGGCGTCGACCGACCCGACGCCTGCCGTCACGAGCTGCAGCCGCAGCTCGGGCGGGGTGTCGATGAGCAGGCGCCGTCCCCCCGACTCGATCAACGCCGCCGTACGGGTGCGCCGGTCACGCGGGTCGGACGATGTGCACGTGCGGCAGCCGCACCCGATCTGCGGCACCCCGTACGACGTGCCCGTGCCGAGGAACACGAGCCTCACCTCACACGACCTCGACCTTGAGCAGGTTGGTGGTTCCGGAGACCTCCCACGGCAGACCCGCCGTCATCACGATGCGGTCGCCGGCGCGCGCGTACGCGCGCTTCAGGATCAGGTCGCGCACCACGGCGAGCATCGCGTCGTAGCCCGGCACCCGATCCACCAGGACCGGCGTCACCCCCCACACCAGCGCGAGCTGACGGTAGGTCGTGGGCTGGGTGGTCACGGCGAGGATCGGCACGGGGGTGCGGAGCGCCGCGACTTTGCGGGAGGTGAACCCACCCGACGTGAGCGTGACGATGAGCGGCGTCTTGAGCATCCGCGCCACCGCGCTGGTGCCGATCGCGATCGCGTCCTCCACGGACACCGTTTCGCCGGGGGCGAGACGACGCTCATCCCGGGCCCCCACGCCCGCCACCGGGCCCTGCCGCTCCATCTCGCGGATGATACGGTCCATCGCTCGTACCGCTTCGAAGGGGTACTCCCCCACCGCGGTTTCGGCCGAGAGCATGACGGCGTCCGTCCCGTCGAGGATCGCGTTGGCCACGTCGGACGCCTCGGCGCGGGTGGGCCGCGGGTGGTGCACCATCGACTCGAGCATCTGGGTGGCGGTGATCACGGGCTTGCCGTAGCGATTCGACTCGCGGATCAGACGCTTCTGGACCGCGGGCACTTCCTCGAACGGGAGCTCCACCCCCAGGTCGCCGCGCGCCACCATCACCGCGTCGCTCGCCTCGAGGATCCGCGCCAGGTCGTCGAGCGCGGTCGCCTTCTCGATCTTCGCCACGAGCTTCATATCGGGGGGGACGAGCGCGCGCAGCTCTCCCAGGTCCTCCGCCCGCCGTACGAACGAGAGCCCCAGATAATCGGCGCCGGCGGCGACCGCGTGTGCCGCGTCCTCCCGGTCCTTCTCCGTCAGCGCCGGGGCGGACACGTGCAGCCCCGGGAGGTTCATTCCCTTGTGAGCGGTGAGGGTCCCGCCGTCCACCACCCGGCCTTCCACGCGCGGTGCCGCGATGCGCGTCACCTCGAGGGACAAGAGGCCGTCGTCCAGCAGGATGCGGGCCCCGGGTCGGACATCGGTGGCGAGATCGGCGTAGGTCGTCGGCAGCTCGTCGCCGCGCGCCGCCTCCTCCGGCGCGAACACGACGGTCTCCCCGGCGCGCAGGACACGCGGAGCGGCGAGCTTGCCGACCCGGATGCGCGGCCCCTGCAGGTCCACGAGGACCGCCACCGCGACGTCGGCCACCTCCGCCGCCTTTCGCACCGCAGCGATCCAGCTGGCGCGGAGCTCCGGGGTTCCATGCGATGAGTTCACGCGAATGACGTTGGCGCCGGCGCCGATCAACCCGGCGATGCCCTCGGGCGTCCCCGTGGCGGGACCGAGCGTGGCGACGATCTTCGTGCGACGGATCAGAGCCGTTCCCCTTTCTTATCCCTCGTCAGTTTTCAACATTCCGAGCGTCTGGCCCGAGTGTGGAAAACTCTCCCGCCGGAATCATCGGGCAAGAGGCCGGAGCATGGGGTCCGAGACTGACCTGGGGAGATGAGTTAAGTGAATATGGACCGGCCGAATGAGACGATGCACTTCAAGTGATCTCTCGCTCGGACGAGCGGCAAGGGCGGGGCGCAGGGGTCATGCATAAAGATACGCACACGTGTAACCCCTAGTGCACGACCCCGATCTGCTTCTGTTCGAGCCGCTGCTTGAACTCCCCGAGCAGATGAACCGCCCGGGCGATGCTCGACGCGGGCAGTCCCTCGATCGCGCGGGCCGCGAGGCGGCGCTCGAGCTGCCCGGCGCGCAGCAACACTTCGAGGCCCCGCCGGGTGAGGGTCACGCGCACACCGCGGTCGTCTTCCGGGTCCGGGGTGGTCTCGACCAGCCCCTTGGTCTCGAGTCGCTGGATGAAGGTGGTGGCGGCCGCGCGGGACACGCGCAGCTGGGCGGCGACCTCCTTGGGGCGGGCGCCGTCCGGCCCCCCCAGGTCGACGGCCACCAGCGCTGCCTGGGCCCGGTGCGACAGGCCGTAGGCGCGGAACGCGCGGTCACCCGCTCGCTCCGCTGCCGCCTTGGCGGCGACGATGGCGTCGGTCAGCTGCAGGGCCAGCTCGGAACGATCGGTCATGGCGTGTCAGTAGTTAATATGTTGACGGTTAATATACTAACTACATCCCACTCTGCAAGCGACCGCCTAACAGGTCTCGCTCCAGTCCACCGGTGAGCTCGCGCCGCAGCGGACGCACTTCAGGCTGTCGGGCTTGCCGGCAAAGTCCTGCCGATAATGGCACAGGGGACAGACCGCGTAGGTGGTGACGACGTCACTCCCCCGCCCCGCGCCCAGGGTAGGTCGGAGCACCCCGGTCCGGGCCACGATGCTCCAATGGTCGGGGACCTCCGTGCGAATCGTCACGTCGCGGCACGGAAGGCGCACCCGCTGCTGTCGCACCTCGACGACGACGTGGCCGTCCGCCGACTCCTCGACGATGGGATACCAGGCGCCGCGGCGGAGAATGTCCGCCACGTTGTCCGCACAGCGGGCCCAACCGAGCGTGACGCGCATGGGAGAATGACCGACCCACATGATACCACGTTTTGATAGATTCCGTTATGCGCGAGCTCGGCCGCATCGTCCGACTGCAAATCCAACGCTCATCGCTCAAGACCGGTGAGAAGCCCACGCGCGTGTACGACACCATGCCCCTCCTCGCCGTGGACCGTCTGGCGCTGGGACCGGACGGTGCGTTGGGTGAGGGGTCAGACGGATCGTGGCTCGTGGATGTGCATCACCGCGCGCATCCCCGCACCAAGAACGAGGACGGCGCACACGGCGTGTCGCTCGGCTTCACGGCCCACTATGCGCTGATGCGAGACCGCTTCGGAGAGCGCATCACACTCGGCTGCGCCGGTGAGAATATCATCGTCGAGACCGAGCATCGGATTGCATTCGAGGACCTGGCGCGCGGCGTCGTGCTGCTGGCACCCGACGGTCGGGAGATCGCCCGGCTGGAGGTGCTGCAGGCCGCCGAACCGTGCCGGCCGTTCACCGGCTGGGCGCTGGGCGGCGTCGTGGAAGCGCGCGTCTTGAAGGAATCCCTGCAGTTCTTGGAGGGGGGAACTCGAGGCTACTACTGCGTCGGGGTGGGGACGGGGATCGTGGCGCTGGGCGATCGGGTGGCGGTGCTCTAATCGAGAAGCGGGAAACGGCTCTTGCTAGCTCATCTCGTCCCATGCCAGCGCTCCCACCTTCTTGCACCGCTCGCAGATCAACTCCTTCACGTCCGACTCGAACCCTTGCCGGTGGCGGCAGGCGGGACACACGGCGTACGTGAGGGGGAACAGGCGCCCCACTCGCTGAATCTCGCGCGGCTCGCACCGCACGACGCTCCAGCGCTCGGGGGGATGATAGCGGATCTCGAGGAAGCGCCGGTCGACGGGCACGTTCCGCCGATTGACGTCCAACACCACGATGTGACTCGAGGAGATGCGGACGACGGGGTACCACGCGCCGCGGCGCAGCAGATGCGCGCCGGGCCGTCCCACACGCGCCCATCCTTTGGCCTGGAGGCGCGTCGGAGTCATTGGGCGAAAGGGCATGCTCACGCGTGAAGCATACTCAGGCCGCGTGATGGAAGTCGTGACACGGGTCACACTTACCGCAGTCGGAAAAATGTGACGCATGACACGCGCGCCCACGCGCCCCCGCCTCAAGATGACGCGCTGACGACCGCTCCTACCACCTCACCCACACTCCGAGAAGCCGCACACGTGGCACTTGGCGCAGCCCTCGATGAACGCGAGCTGCGATCCGCAATCGGGACAGGCGCCGATGAAGTCCTGTGCGGCGCCGGCCCCCCCACGCTCACCCGCCGTCCCCTCGGGGCCGGGGATGCTCGCCTGGACGGGAGCAGGAGATGACACCGCACCGCCCAGCAGATCCTGCTGGATGCCCTGCTTCTCCTGCATCCATTTCTCGATCGCGATCCCGATGGCATCGGGAACCGACAGCACCTTGTTCGGCCCGAGCCCGACGACTCGATCGGACGAGATGCCCCGCAGCTGGCGGTACACCTCGCGCAACGGGATGCCCGAGCGCAGCGCGAGTGAAATGAGCCGTCCGATCGCCTCGACGTCGGCCATCAGCGCGCCGCCGGCTTTGCCGAGCGAGATGAAGACCTCGAAGGGCTGGCCCTTGTCGTCCTCGGTGATGTTCACGTACATGGTGCCGAGCGGCGTCTCGACGCGCCGGGTCGCACCCTTGAGCAGGTCGGGACGCGAGCGCTTGGCCCGCCGCTGCAGGTTCTCGGCCTCGGCATCGTGCAGCTTGTCACGCGTGCGGGCGAGCTCGGCGTCCAGCTCGGCGATCCGCCCCAGCGCCTCCGCCAGCGCGTCCTTGCCCAGCCCCGCGGCCTGCTCCTGCACCTTTTTGGCCGTCGACCCGGTGGAGAGCACCTGCATCTCGCGCGCCCCGTCGCGGTACACGGTCACGCCCTTGCAGCCCAGCTTGTACGCGTACCGGTAGATCTTCTCGACGTACTCCTCGGTGGCATCGTTCGAGAAGTTGCAGGTCTTGGAGATCGCCGAATCGGTGAACTCCTGGAACGCGGCCTGCATCTGAATGTGCCACTCCGGCGTCACGTCGTGCGCCGTGACGAACACGCGCTGCCACTTCGCCGGCACCTGATCGAAGTGAATGTGCCCGGCTTCGGCGATCTGCTGCATCAGCGCGTCCGAATACCACCCCTCCCGTTTCGCGATCGCCACGAAGTCCTCGTTGACGTCGGGCATGAGCACGCCCGCCTGATTCCGCATGAACGCGACCGCGAACAGCGGCTCGATGCCCGAGGAGCAGCCAGCGATGATCGAGATGGTGCCGGTGGGGGCAACGGTGGTGAGGTTGCAGTTGCGCAGCCGCCGCACGGGACGCACGCGCTCACCCCTGGGTCCGCGGGCGCACGTCGCGTCCGGCCCCCAGATCGACCGCTCCCACTCGGCGAACACGCCGCGCTGCTCCGCGAGCTTCTCCGAGGCGACCTTCGCCTCCTCGTCCACGAACTCCATCACGCGGCGGCCCAGCGCCACGCCCTCGTCCGAGTTGTAGGGGATGCCGAGACGCACCAGCAGGTCCGCCCAGCCCATGACCCCGAGACCGATGCGACGAATGCGCTTGGCGAGGTCGACGATCTCCGCGAGGGGGTACCTGTTCGCATCGATCACGTTGTCGAGGAAATGCGTGCAGAGGTGCACCGCCGTCCGCAAACGATCCCAATCGACGTCGCCGTCCTTCACGAACAGTCCGACGTTGATCGAGCCGAGGTTGCAGACATCGTACGGAAGCAACGGCTGCTCGCCGCACGGGTTGGTCGCCTCGTAGCTGCCGAGCTGCGGCACCGGGTTGTAGTAGTTGGCGCGATCGATGAAGTACACGCCCGGCTCCCCGGTCTTCCAGGCGCCGTGCACCACTTTCCGGAATACCTCGCGGGCGTCGAGCTGGGCCACCACGGCGCCCGTCCGCGGGTGGATCAAGTCGTAACTCGTCCCCTCTTCCACCGCCCGCATGAAGGCGTCCGTCACCGCCACCGAAATGTTGAAGTTCGTCACCTGGGTCAGGTCGTCCTTACAGGCGATAAACTCCAGGATGTCGGGGTGGTCGGCGCGCAGGATGCCCATGTTCGCGCCGCGACGCGTCCCGCCCTGCTTCACCACGTCGGTCGAGGCGTCGTACAGCTTCATGAACGACACGGGGCCCGACGCCACGCCCATGGTGGAGCGCACCACGTCGTTCTTCGGGCGCAGGCGCGAGAAAGAGAACCCGGTTCCCCCACCCGATTGGTGTACCAGGGCCATCGCCCGGAGGGTGTCGTAGATCCCGCTCCGGTCGTTCGACAGAGCGTCGTCGATCGGGAGCACGAAGCAGGCCGACAGCTGGCCGAGGGGTCGGCCGGCGTTCATCAGGGTGGGCGAATTCGGCATCCAGACCCGCGTGGCCATGAGCTCGAAGAACGTCTCCGCCAGGCCTTCCACGGCCTTGTCCGAGGCCCCGTAGCGTCGATCCGGCTCGGCGATGGTGCGTGCGACCCGCCAGAACAGGTCCTCAGGCAGCTCGACGGGTTGGCCGTGGTCGTCCTTGACCAGGTAGCGTCGCTCGAGCACGGTGATCGCGTTGGGGCTCAGATCGAGTGTGCCGGTGCGGCTGGAAGCAGTCATGCGGGCTCGTCCCTCGCGGAGGTGAGGTTGCTCACCAAACGTGTGGTATGTGTGAAATTTACTGCGCGCAGGTCAAAAAGGCGCGGAGGGGCAAGGTAGACCGTTGCGCACGCGCGGGCAACACCTCGCGAGAGCGGTAGCCCCACGGCACATCCAACAATTCACATCACAAACTTGTTCCAGCGATCGGGAACGTCCCCGCGCGGTGCCGCTGCGCCTCGGCCACGTAGTGCTCCCACGTGTCTCGGATGCGCTCCCGCAGGGCGTCGTCCACGGGCCGGGTGACCCGAGCCGGCACTCCGACCACCAGGGAGCCTGGAGGTACGCGGGCGTCCTCCGGCACGACAGCGCCCGCGGCGACCACACTGCCCGTTCCGATGTGGACGCCGTTGAGGAGCACGCTCCCCATGCCGATCAGGCAGTCGTCCTCGACGATGCACCCGTGCAGAATGGCGCGGTGCCCCACCCCGACCCGCGCCCCGATTCGCGCCGGGAGCCGTTCATCCACGTGCACGATCGTGCCGTCCTGGAGATTGGTGTTCTCACCGACCACGATCGCGGCCATGTCCCCGCGCAGCACCGCGCCGTACCACACGCTCGCGTGCGCGCCCAGCGTTACGTCCCCCAGCACGACCGCGCCGGGAGCGATGAACGCCGTCGGATGGATGTTGATGTTACTGCCTCATCGGCTGGAATGTCCACTGGACCCAGGCGTCTACCGGCTCACCGTTTTTCTGAGCGGGGTTCCACCGCAGCGTCTTCGCCATGTCCAGCGCCTCGTTGTTGAACGTGTCGAGGTTGGAGGATCCGAACACCCGCGCCTCGAGTGTCGACCCGTCCTTCGACACATGGATCAGCAGGATCGCCTGGCGCGGGAATATGGTTGCGTCGGCGGGCACCGGGATGCGTGTCAGCGACAGCGGCAATGGACGGGTGTCGAAACAGAGATTGTCCTGGTTGTAGGCGGGCCCGTACTGGTCGCACGGTCCGGCGTTCGAGCCTTCGTCCCCCGACGCGGGCTGTAACTCGACCCTGACCGTGGATGGCGCACCCGGCGTGATGACCACCTGGCGGTCGTACGGCTCGAACCCGTCGGCCCGCACGGCCAGGCTGTAGGTACCGGGAGGCACGTCTGCCTGCGAGCCACGGAACGGCATCCGGTTGAGCGTGACGCGAGCGCCCCGCGGCAGGCCCTGGAGCGTCAGGTGCCCGAGCGTCCCCGGAGGGACCGCGCGGGCGCGGGCGGTGTCGGCGTGAGGGGTCGCGGCCCCGGTCTGAGCCGCGGTGTCGAGCCCTGAAGGGACGCCGGTGTCGGACAACAGGCGCTGGGCGAGCGTGTCGCGGGGCACGCCGGACGCGGAGTCCGCGGGAGCGGCCCGGGCGAAGAACAGCAGTCCCTTCTTGTAGGCGTACAACCCGGGGGCACCCAGGCCGATCGCCACGACGACCACCCACAGGGCGATCCCTGCCGCGACCGAGCGCTTGTGGTGGTCGGCGGCCCCCGGCGCTCCGGCGACACGCGGCAGCGGCGTAGTGAGGGCGGAGGCCAGGCGGACCCCCGCCAGGGAGGGGATGGCCTTGGTGGCGGCGGTTGCCAGCCCGACCGCGGCGAACCCGCCGCCCGCTTCGAGCGCCTGCACCAGATCGTCCGCGCTCTGAAACCGCTCGTCGGGCGACTTCGCCATCATCTTCCTGACGAGCTCGAACACGGTGCGTTGATCGTAGGTCTCGAGCGGCGGGGTGGGGACTTCCTCCATGATGTGCTTGTAACCGATCGAGAACGAGTCCTCGCCGTCGAATGGCACTCGACCGGTGAGGCTCTGATACGCGACGACGCCGAGGGAATAGATGTCGGAACGCCCGTCGAGCGCCTGGGCACGGGCCTGCTCCGGGCTCATGTAATGCGGCGTACCGATGGACATTCCGGTGCCGGTGAGTTTGCCGCCCGACGCCGCCTTCGCGATCCCGAAATCCGTGACCACGGCCAGGCCATGCTCGTCGAACATGATGTTGTCGGGCTTGATGTCGCGGTGCACGATGCCGCTCTTGTGCGCGTACGCAAGGGCGCGCGCCACCTGGACCAGGATCTGACGGATCTCCGCCGGGGGAAGTGTGCCGCGCGCGGCCAGGACGGACGACAGCGGCTTGCCGCGCAGGAACTTCATGACGAAATAGATGACCCGGCCGGACTTGCCGACGCGATAGATCGGAATGATGCTGGGGTGCTCGAGCTTGGCGGACGTACGGGCTTCGCGCTGGAACCGCTCGACGAACTCCTTGTCGAACGCGAGGGAGAACGGCAGGACTTTGATCGCCACGTCACGCTCGAGCTGCTTCTCGCGCGCCTTGAAGACGATGGCCATCCCGCCGCGACCCAGTTCTTCGATGATCTCGTACTCGTCCTTCAGCTGCTCCCGCACCAGGTCCTGCTCCGTCGCGTCGACCGGCTGGTCGCGCACCGCGGCGACGGGAGTCGTGTGCGACAGATCCAGTCCGCAGGACCGGCAGAACTTGCTGGCGTCGTCGTTCTGGGTGCCACAACGGGAGCAGTACATCAATTCTCCGATGGGTCGCGGAAACTTAGGGATTTATCGGACGACGTGTCAACTCGCGACAGAGCCCGGCGTGCTCAAAAGTCAGAAGCGAGTGCCGCGTACCATTGCGGCCGCCGCGCGGCGCCGGACGGCGGAGCGGCGAGCGGCTGCGCAACGCCGAGTCGCACCGAGAGCGGAAAGTCGTAGCTCACCGTCATCCGGCCCGCGAGCTCGACTCCGGCGGAGCGAAGTCGGGTGAGGCGCGGCGACGCGCCGGGCGCCCAGGCGTCACCGGCGTCGGCAAACAGGTTGAGCCACACCCTGTCGACGCCCATGGGAAGGTGACCGAGGGCGCGACCCACCAGCGCGAGCGGCACCCGATACTCGACGCTGCCCGCGGCCGCGCGCGGGCCGCGCAGCTCGCCGGACGCGTACCCGCGGAGCGGAAACGCGCGCGTCGCGCTCAGCGTCGGCGCGAAGAAGACATTCACGCCTTGCGGCGCCACGCCCCCCACGCGGAACAGCGTCCCGAGCGGACCGTTGGTGGCGCCGGCGAGGAGCCGCAGCGCCAGCACGTGGTGAGCGAAGGCACCCGGACCGGGTACCCGTGCATAGAGGGCCAGCCGGGAGCGCAGCTCATTCGACCAGCGGGCGCTGCCCTGCTCTTCCCGCCGGCGGTAGGTCGCGGACCACGCGACCCCGTTCTCCGGTGAGATCGAAAGAGCGCCGGTCACGAGGCGCGACAACGTGAGTGTGACCGAGCCGCCGACGAGATTCTGCGTGACACACCCCGGGCAGACGGCGGTGAGGGCGGTGTCGGGGATCGCGGCGTAGCGGGTGCGCTCGAGCTCCGCGGCGACGCGCAAGCTCGCCAGGCTGCGCCAGCGGCGCGTCACGAAGGACGCGCCGAGCGCCGCATAGTGGTCGAGTTCCGATACCGTCACCGTCGGCGCGCTCGGCGGCCGTCCCAGGTCCGTCCAGGACGCCCACCCCGAAACGTCGAGCGTTGGGTCGCCCAAAGCGGAGCACACCAGCGCGAAGTCGCCTTCGGCGCGGAACGGCTCCGGAGAGACGAACAGGTCCGCGGCGTACGCGAAGCGGCCCAGGGCATCGGTCCCCGCCGTGAGAGCGCCGCCGAACCGTCCGGTCGGTCCCGCGTTCTCGAACACCGGAATCCAGAACTGGGGGCGCAGCGACGGCCACATCGTATAGTCGGTTTCGGACAGCGGGACGGCCGGCGCTGAATCGAATGTCAGGGGCTCCGCAAACGTGACGGGGGCAGCTTGCTCGAGCGCGCTGGTGCGGCGCAACTCCCAGCCGCGCGCCCTGAGCGCGGCGTACAGCAGCGTGCCGTCAGGGAGCGGCGCCGGGGCGCGGGCTCCCAGCGGCTCGTGCGTGAGCGGCTGTGCGCCGCCCCCCCCCGAGTCGCGCCAGCGGTACACCTGCGGGATTCCCGTCGGGTCGGCGACGAACCAGAGCTCGCCGCCGGGCGTCCACACCACGTCGGCGATGCTGCCGCCGGTCTCGAGAAGGACCGTGGCCGCATCGGGCGAGTCCGCCGGCCAGCGGACCAGCGCCCAACGGCCGTCCACAATCCGGCTCCCGGCGACCCGTCGCCCATCGGGTGACGGCGTCACATCCTCCCACACGGCGCCGCGCGGGACCGCAGGCGCCGGCATCGTCGGGCGGCTCGAGGCGGGCTCGAGCGCGATCGCTGCCAGCCGTCCGCCTCCCCCGGCGGGGGCGACCAGCCGGGCGCCGCGCGTCGCGCGCCGCCACGCCCGTCCCGGGACCCAGCGGTAGAGATCGCTCCGGATCCGCCAGCGGCTCGTAAAATCGAGCTGCGTGATCACGAGGGTATCTCCCAGCCAGTCGTAATCCACGCCCCCGGTGACGCGGTGCGCGGCGAGGGGGCGCTCCGTCGCGGCGTCCAAGACGCGCAAGACGCTCGCCCCCTTCCCGTCGTCCCGGACGTAGGCCACTCGGCGTCCGTCCGGCGACACGCGCGGCACCGGCTCCGTCCGGAGCAGGCTGTCGAGCACGCGCCCGGCGGGCGGCGCGACGGTCGTGCCGGGCAGGTCGGGTGCCGTTCCCCGCGGCCAGTCGCGGCCGAGCGTGCGTCCCGACGCCACCCTCGCCACCTGGCGCCCGACGCGGAACGGAATGAGCTGCGCAGAGGTGGCCTCCACGAACCGGGGGACTACCGAGTCGCCCACCGCGCCGGCCAAATAGTGGAAGAACCGGCTGCCGTACGCGTACGGAACCAGGCCGTCCGCCCACCGCGTGAACAGCGTGGCGTTCCAGGGAGACCGCGAGGCCCCCGCCGCGCGGTCCGCCGCGAGCACCTGGGTATGGAAGCTCCCCCGCACCCGTCCCGCATTCGTGAACTTCGACTCGTAGTACGTCGCGAGCCCTTCGATCACCCAGCTCGGCTGATATTCGTTCGGGAACAGCCCGGGGGCGCGCCCGAACATGCGCTGCAACCCGCGCCACAGGCCGCCCGAGCGGTCGAGGTGAAACACGTGCGTGAGCTCGTGCGTCGTCACGAGCCGGAGCCAGCTGTCGAAGAACAGGAGTCCGTGGTCGCCCGCGGGCGGCGCGGCGTAGATGGTGATCCGGTTGGTGGGAAACACCGTCGTGAACCCGTTCGCGGCGTCGATGTCGTCGGCCAACGTGATGTCCACGACGCCGCGTGGGGGGTGCAGCTCCGTGGCGAGCAATCCGTAGGACCGCTCCGCCTCGCGGGCCTCGGTGAGGGCGGCGTCGCGGTAGGCGGGCCGGAAGTGGATGCGAAAATGCGGCGTGTGCAGGGTGCGCCAGCTGCCGGAGGGATCGACTTGGGACTCGGCGCGGGTGGCGAGCAGGATAAGAAAAAGAACGCGGAAGGCGGAACGCGGAACGCGGAACGTCAATGAAGGGTCGAGACGGAGCGCCGACCTTCCCTTGCCGCTCCGCGTTCCGACTTCCGCGTTCCGCGTTCTCACGGCTCCCTCGCCCGCTCCCGCAGAAAGTTCTCGATTCCCCGCACCAGCCCCCTCGCATACCGCCACTGTCCGTCTTCGCTGGCGAGCACGGCTTCCTGCTCGGGGAGCATGATGAACAGCCCCTCGGTGAGCGCGGCGGGCATCCAGGTGGGCCGCACCAGCGCATAGTCCCCTCGGCCGATCCCGAGGCCGCGCACGCGGAACTCCGTCACGAGCGCGCGCTCCAGCTCGCGGGCCAGACGGGTGCTCCGCGGCTGGAAGTAGTACACGCTCGTTCCCGAGTTGGTGAACGGGTTCACCCCGTCCGGCAAGGCATTCGCGTGAATCGACACGAGGACGTCGGCGTCGCGCAGCTCCGCGAAATGCGTGCGCGGATACAGCTCGATCGGCGTCGAGTCGGTGCGGGTGAGGAACACGATTGCGCCGGCGCGCTCGAGCAGCGTCTTGGCTTTGAGCGCCACGGCCAGGGTCGCCACCGGCTCCCACAGTCCCGTCGGCCCCCGGGCGCCCAGGGGCGGGTGACCCGGGTCGAGCACGACGGTCCGGCCGCGCAGCGGGTGCTCGCGATCGAGCGCGGGGGGACGCCGCACCTCGAGCAGCAGGTCACGCCCTGCGAACCGCACGCGGTACCCCCACACGCGCTGCGCCAGCTCGAGCGTGATCGTCACCTCGTCCGCTGCCGGCTGCGCATAGCTCATCCGTGCGACCAGCGGGTCGGTGCCGGCTGCTCCCCCGCCCTCCCCGTACTGCATCCAGTTGATGTCGGACGCGCCACCGTACAGGCGCAACGTCAGACTGCGCTCCCGCTCCGTGATCTGGTAGGGGAGACGCGCGGGCAGCGGCACGCGCAACGTCACGGACTTCGGCCCGGACGTGAGCCGTACCGAGCTCACGGCGCCACCGGGCGGCGGCGTGCCCGGCGGGAGCCGCACCACATCGGCCTCGTTCACCCACGCGACCGTGGCGCGGGAGAGCCGGAGCCGCACCTGATCGTTCCAGCGTCCCGACTCGACCGCGACCGTCCCGGTCGGAAAAAACCAATTGTACGTTCCGTGCGGGACCGCGCGCCCCGCGGTGAGGCTATCGGTGGTGCCGGTGTGGGCGGTATCGTCGTCCAGAACGACGACGGTCGGGAAGGTCACGTCCACGATGTTCACGCCGAGGGGCCAGCGCGCGGTCGCCGTGTCGGCGCCCCCCCCCACGGTCACCACGAGCCTAGCGCAGGCCGTACGGCCGTCCGCGCACAACGCTGCCGCCGGCAGCCAGCCCACGTAGTGTCCCGCCGCCGGCACGTGTCGGCGCGGCGCCGTATCGATCACGAAGGCGCGGACGCCCCCTGGGGGCTCGGGCGCCAGCGTATCGGGGACGAGCGGAACGCTCGCGCCCCACGGCAAGAGCAGGCGGACCGTCGCGCCGGGAGTGGCATGCACGCTCAGGGGAATCCCCTCCTCGAGGGGCAAGGCGAGCGTCCCCGCGGGTGTGAAGCTGGTCGTGTCGATCCACGCGGCGCGTCCCGGCGGGGGTCGGAACTGCGGCGCGACCCGCGCGGTGTAGACGAAGCGGCTCGAGTCGGGCCCGGCGGTCGCCGCTACGAGGAAATGCGCCACGGTGTCGTCAGGCAACGGCAGCCAGGCGATCCATGCTCCGTTCGCGAGTACGGGCACCGCTTGCCCATTGATGCCCAGGTGCACCGGCCCGCGGGCCGCTCCTCCCCCTCCTCCTCGCACCACGCCGAACAGGAATGCCGAGTCGTGCGACTGAATGACATCGGTGACGGCAGGATAGACGACGGTGACGTACAGCGAGTCGCGCGCCGGCGGGCTGGGCGACGGCGGCGCGGTTGCGGTGACGGGCGCAGCACCGGAGCGCGGGCCGGCGCATCCGGTCACAAGACTCACGAGCAACACGCCGACCGATCGCACAGGACGCGCAAGGTAGCATCGGCCCTTTCAGCGCGTCAATTTGCCGAATAGATTGGCAGGCAATAGCTTCTGCGCCCAGTGGAGCACTTCTGTCAGTGACCGCCTGCCCTTACTGCGGCCGGGCGAACGACCCGGGCGCGCAGTTCTGTACGGACTGCGGTAAACCCATGAGCACATCCACGGGACGCAAGGCCGCCGCGGCATCAGCGGGCGGGGGGGAAACGACGGGGGGGGGCGCCCCGTCGGTGCCGGGCACGCGCGTCATGGCGCGCCCGCCCGTCGCCCGCGACCCGGGCGAGCCGATCGCCTGCCCCTTCTGCGGCGGCCGGGCGAGCGGGGTGCGGCCGTTCTGCCCCCACTGCGGCCGCCGCCTCACGGCCCCCGGCTCCGGCCCGACCTGCCCGCGCTGTGCCTCGCCCGTGGAGCCGGGGATCAAGTTCTGTGCGACCTGCGGCGCGGCGCTGGTCGATCTCGCGGCCGTGCGGCGGGGCCCGCCCCCGGGACCGTCGCGGGCGGGAGCGACGATCGCGCTCCTGCTGCTCGACGATCTGGGCAACGCGGTGCAGCGTTTCGAGCGCAAGACGCCCGACACCACCATCGGCCGTGAGGACGGCGACATCCGCTTCCCCGACGACGCGTTCCTGTCGCCGTTGCACGCGAAGCTCTCATGGGAGCAGGACACCCTCGTCGTGCGTGATCTCGGCAGCCGCAACGGCACATGGGTGTTCCTCGAGGGGGCGCATCGTCTGCTCGACGGGGATCTGCTGCTGATCGGCTCCCAGGTGATCCGGTTCCGCCGGCTGGGGTACCCGGGGCCGCACCCGCCCGACGCGGACGCCACCCGGCGGATGGGCAGCCTCATCCCGAGCGCCGACATCGCGAGCCTCACGCAGTTACGCTCCGACGGCAGCGTCCGCGACGTGATCCAGCTCTCCCCCGGCCGCGACGTCACCATCGGCCGTGAGCAAGGCGACTGGGTGTTCCCGTACGATCCGTCGATGAGCGCGCGCCATGCGCTGGTGCGCTCCGAAGATGCGGACTTCGTGGTGGTGGACGCCAACAGCCGCAACGGCATCGCGCTCGCCGCCCGCGGCGAGATGGCGCTGCGCGACCAGTCGCGTATCCTGGTGGGCGACAAGCTGCTGCGCATCGAGATTCCGGCGTGAAGATCTGCCCCATTTGTGCCACCGAGTATCGCGACGACGTGCGATTCTGCCCGAACGACGGGCAGACCCTGCGCTCGTCGGGCCCGACAAAGGATCTCGTGGGCCAGGTGCTTGCCGACCGCTACCACATCATGAAGAAGCTGGGCGAGGGAGGCATGGGCCAGGTCTACCTCGCCGAGCATGTAAAGATGGGACGCCGCAGCGCCATCAAGGTGATGAACCCCTCCTTGGTGCATGATCCGGAGGCGGTGGCCCGCTTCAACCGCGAGGCCGCGAACGCCAGCCGCATCTCGGACTCCCACGTCTGTGCGATCTATGATTTCGGTGAGACACCGGACGGGCTCATCTATCTGGCGATGGAGTTCGTCGAGGGCGCACCGCTCACGGACCTGTTGGCGAGTGAGGGCGCGCTGCCCGTCGCGCGCGCCGCCGACATCAGCATCCAGGTGGCGGCCGCGCTCCAGGCAGCTCACGACCTCGGCATCGTGCACCGCGATTTGAAGCCCGACAACATCATGCTGACGCGCGGGCGTGACGGGGCGGACGCCGTGAAGGTGGTCGATTTCGGCCTCGCCAAAGCCGTGGGCGGGGAGACGGGCAACCAGAAAGTGACGAAGACCGGCTTGGTGGTGGGCACCCCGGAGTTCATGAGCCCCGAGCAGCTCTCGGGCGACACGCTGGACGGCCGGAGCGACGTCTATTCGCTGGGCCTGGTGCTCTTCAAGATGCTCACGGGAACGCTCCCCTTCCCCGCCGACACCGTGCAGGAGGCGATGATCAAGCGCCTCACCGACGAGCCGGCGGAGTTGGTCGAGATGCGACCCGATCTGCACTTTCCCCCGGGGCTCCAGCAGACATTGGATACCGCGCTCGCCCGCAGCCCGGCGGACCGCTATCAATCGGCCGCCAAGTTCGCCCACGACGTCGCCATGGTGGTCGGTCTGTCGCGGACGGACGCCGACACGGCCCTCCCTTCGCTGGTCGACGACGAGACGGAGCTGCTCGAGCCGGTACGCGTCCGGCGGCGCTCGCGCGTGCCGTTCGTCGTCGGCGCGATCGTCGCACTGGGAGCCGCGGGCGCCGTGATCACGATCGGGCGCGCGGTCAAGCAGACCAGCCGGGTCCCGCCCGCCGACACAGCGCGACAGATCGTGGCGCCGCGTCCACCGGACACCGCCGCCTCCCGCGCGCCTGTGGTGCCGCCGCGACGTGACGCGGCCAAGCGGCCGCACGCGCCCACCACGCAGCCGCGCATCGACGTAGCCCGGGCACGGTACCTGCTGGACGACCTGTTGGCCAAGCTCGCGCCCGGTCCGAAGGCCGCCATGGTGCGAGACTCCGCGAGACACATTTTCGACGCGCCCACCATCGCTACGGAGGACAAGGCATACGCGGCGTACGTCGTCGGCCTCGCCCGCGCCCAGCCGCCGGAGAATGACCGCGCCGCGGGGTGCGAGTGGATCGCGCGGGCCATGAACCTCGACCCCTCGCAGGCGCGGTATCGCGACCTGCTGGCGCAGTGCCAGCGCTGACCATGTTCGGACGCTCTTCTGCCAAGCCGATCAAGGTCGAGGTCTTCGCCAAGACCGACCTGGGCCGGACGCGCGACCACAACGAGGACTGCTTCCTGGTCGCGGATCTTTCGCGCCGCGAGGCGTCGCTCAAACCCGCGGTCCGCACCCACGAGGTCGGTGAGCGGGGCTCGCTGTTCGTCGTGGCCGACGGGATGGGCGGCGCGGCCGCCGGGGAGCTCGCAAGCCAGATGGCGACGGACACGATCTACCAGCAGCTGGTTCGAGGCTGGGGGACCGAGCGGGAGGTCACGGCCCAGCGGTTCGCCTACCGCCTGAAGGAAGCGGTGGAGGTCGCCAACGAGCAGATCCACGCGTACGCCGCGACGCACCCCGAAGTCCGCGGGATGGGAACCACGACCACCGCCGTGGGAGTGTTGGCCGATCACTTCTTCCTGACCCAGGTCGGCGACAGCCGCGCTTACCTGATCCGCAACGGGGAGGCGGTGCAGCTCACCAGGGACCAGTCGCTGATGCAGCGCCTGGTCGAGGCGGGCGAGCTGACGGAGGAGGAGGCTGCGAGGAGCGAGCGTCGCAACATCATCCTCCAGGCTCTCGGGCCCGACGCGCGCGTCAAGGTCGATCTCACCCACCAGGAAGTCCGCAAGGGCGACATCCTGGTGCTGTGCTCCGACGGCCTGTCGGGCCAGGTGAAGAAGGAGGAGATCGCCGCCGTCGCCACGCGCGAGCGGGACCTGCAGGCCGCGTGCGACAGGCTGATCGCGCTCGCCAACGAGCGGGGCGGGCCCGACAACATCACGGTCGTGCTGGCCCGGTTCGACGGCGACGGTCTGCGGCCGCCGGAGCCCAACGGGGCGATGGGTCATCAGGTGTATCCACTCATCGACACCGAGACGAGCACGGAGCCGGTCCCCGTCTACCACGGGAGCCGCGCGCCCGAGCCGGCGGCCCGGAATCGCCGGCGCGTGATCACGCTGGTCGTCGTCGCCGCGGCCGCCGCCGTGGCGCTCTACCTGATCAACCGGAGCCGGTGAGCGCTCAGTTCACCTTCCTCTCCGGCGCGCGCGTCGGGCAGGTCGAGACGTTTCGCAAGGCGTACATCGGCCTCGGCCGGCACCCGCTCTCCGACGTGCGCTGCGATGCCGAGCGCGATCTCGACGTGTCCTCGCGCCACGCCGGGATCGTGCGCCACAACGAGACCTTCGTGCTACGGGACCTGGGCAGCACGAACGGCACGTTCGTGAACGGCGCCCCCATCTCGGGCGACGTCGTGCTGGCGGACGGTGACGTGATCGGTCTCGGGCAGAACGGGCCTGCGGTGGAGTTCCGCATCCTGCCGGGCGAGCCGGCGGTCGACACCGTGCCGGACGGGGCGCGGGCGTCCGCCGAGCGGATGAGCTCGCCCCGCGAGCAGTACGCGGCGATGGCCGCCCCTCCTCCCCGGCGCTCGAGCAGCGCCTTGCGGATCGCCGCGGAGGTGGCGCGCCTGAACCGCAGGACAAAACTGCTGATCGGACTGCTCGGCGTCGTGCTCGCCGCGTTCGGGGTGCTGCAATGGCAGAGCGCGCGCGACGCGCGCGACGTCGCCCGGCTCCGAGCGCGGGCGGACAGCCTGGGGACGGAGGCGCAGCGGCTCCTCACCCAACTCGAGACCGAGCTCGCGAGCGTGCGGGACGCGCTGCGGCGGTCGCAGGCGGAAGTCGCGCGGCTGCGGACCGAGCTGGCGGCCGCAGGCACGAGCGGCAACGCCGCCGCCATCGCGCGGCTCCGGGCCGCCCTCGACGCGGCGGAGACGCGCCAGCGCGGCCTCGCCGGCGCGGTCGTCATGGACTACCGCACCATCTCGCTCAAGAATCAGGACGCGGTCGCGCTGCTCGTGGTGCAGTTCTCGGACAGCGAGATCTTCAGCGGTACCGCGTTCGCCGCCGACTCGCAGGGCACCCTGGTCACCAACGGGCACGTCCTGGTAGGCGAAGACGGCACCCGGCAGCCGCGGCGCATCGCGATCAAGTTCTCGGGGAGTCGGCAGTGGTTCCCCGGCCGCCTGGTCGGCGTCGCCGATTCCGCGGACGTCGCCGTGGTGAAGGTGGAGATCCGCGGCGGCACGCCGCGCGTCGCGGGCTTCGCGGGCGAGCCGCGGGCCCTCGCGCGCGGCGATCCCGTGGCCATCATCGGCTACCCGCTGGGCGAGGATCTCCCCATGGAGCACATCGGCGAGACCGGCGTGGTCGCGGACCCGACCCTCACGGTCGGCACGGTCAGCAAGGCGCTGGCCAACGTCGTGCAGGTCGACGGATTTGGCGCACCCGGGTCGTCGGGGAGCCCGATCTTCGATCGCACGGGCCGCGTGGCGGCGGTGTTATACGGCGGCAATCGGGAGTCGCAAGGAAGGATCGTCTACGCGGTGCCCGCAGCCCGAGTCACTGAGTACCTGCGCACCCTCCAGCTCAGCAAGTAGCGGGATGCGGGATGCGACGTAATTGGAGACCTCGGCCTAGACGACCCGAGACATCACCCATCTCGCCGCCGCCCGCTGCATGAGCGGCTGCCCGTGCCAACACAGGAGGATCGGGACCGTCCCGGGGATCTGTGACGCGAGTCGCGGATGGCCGAGCAGCACCACCAGCTGCGCCCCGGGCACGAGACGCCGCAGGGCCGCGCGCGATCGGGCGCCGAGATCGGCCCGCCCTTTCCACGAGCGCGGCTCGGCGTACACCAGGATAATGCGTTGCCGGTTGCCCGTTGCACGTTGCACGAGGGCGACTCCCGCGTCGCGCAGCGTCGCGTGGAACACATCGCGCGGACCGACGGAGTACGGCCCCCCCACGTCATCGTCCACGATCGATACCGCGAGCGGCGTTCGGATCCGCGGTGCGTCGCCACGAACCAGGTGCGCCGCGCGGTCGGCAAGCCCGTCCGCGAACGCCGCGTGGTCCGAGAGGTCCGGCACCCCCTGGTCGGGCAGGCCGGCCCACGCGGCCAGCGCGTCGTCGTAATGCGCGAGCGCCTCGTCCGCGCGGGCCGCCGAGATCTCGGCCCCGACGGCGCGATCCAGCGCGGCGACGACGCTCGTGAAGTTCTCGGGGTACAAGAGCGCGTCGCACCCGGCGGCGACCGCGCCCACGGTGGCCGCGGGCACCGGCTGTGCGGCGCTCGCCCCCGCCATGATCAGCGCATCGGTGACGATGAGACCGCCGAAGTTGAGCGTATCCCGCAGGTAGCCCAGGATAGCGGGCGAAAAGCTCGCCGCCCGGCCGGCGGGATCCCAGTTCGGGTAGGCTACGAACGCGCTCATCACGCTCCCCACACCGGCGCGGATGGCGTATTCGAACGGAGTCACGTCCACCTGCTGCAGCTCGCTCGGGGCGGCGAGTACGCGCGGCAGCGTCGCGTGCGAGTCCTGAGTGGTGCGCCCGTGGCCGGGATAGTGTTTGGCGCACCCGAGAACGCCGTGCTCCTGGAGCCCCCGGATCCACACGGCCGCCTGCTCGCCCACGCGCACCGGGTCGGCCCCGAAGGCACGCGTCTGGACGATCGGGTTCTTGGGCTCGAGATCGAGGTCGCACACGGGAGCGAACGCCCAGTTGATCCCGACCGAGCGCGCCTCGGTCCCGGTGATCATCCCGCAGGCGCCGGTGGCTTCCAGGTCGTCGAGCCAGCCGAGCGCCGCGGGCGGTGGCAGCTCGGAGAGCCCCTGCACCTGCTGCGCCGGGCCCCGCTCCAGATCCGCGCCGACGAGCAGCGGGCGCCCCGCCTGCTCCACGAGCTGCCGCGTGAGCGTCGCGACCGCCTCGCGTGTCCCCCCGAAGACGATGAACCCACCCACCCCGGCGGCGAGCGCGGCGTCGATCTTCCGGCGCTCGTGCTCGAAGCTGCCGTCACTTGGCCGCCAGCGCAGCGCGGGAAAGACGAGACGAGCGAGCGACCCGGTCACGCCGGGGTGACGTGGCCGAGCACGCGGGGACCGCGGGCGCCGGTCGCAGCCGGCAGGTTTCCCGGTTCCCCGAGGACCGTGAGAAAGCCAAGGAACGCGAACACCAGAGCCTCCTTGGCTTCCCCATCGAAAAAGAGGCTTTCGAACCGCACCACGGGTCGCGGGGCCACTCGGGCGGCGAGGAGCTCGACCAGTCGCGGATTGCGCGCGCCCCCGCCCGAGATCACGAGCTCGTCGGGGGCCCGAGCGGGGGTCCAGCGCTCGATCCCGCGAGCGATGGTCTCCACCGTCAGCGCCGTCGCCGTCGCGACGGCGTCGTTGTCGGAGCCGCCCGCCTGCTTCACGTCGTCGAGCAGCCGCGCCGCATAGTCGGGGCCGAAGCGCTCGCGCCCCGTGCTTTTGGGCGGCGGCGCCGCGAAGTAGGGATCCGCGAGCAGCGCCTCGAGCACTTTGCGGGACGGCTTGCCGCGGCGCGCCCGCTCGCCGCCCGCGTCGAACGCCGCCGCGCCGTCGATTCGACGAGTCACCGCGTCGACCACCGCGACGCCGGGGCCGGTGTCGAATGCGACCGCTCCACCCGTGACCGCGCGTCGCGGCACGAAGGTGACGTTCGCCATGCCGCCGATGTTGAGGAGCAACCGGCCACGCTCCGCGTGTCCGAACAGGAGCACGTCGGCCAACGGCACGAGGGGGGCTCCCTGGCCGCCGGCCGCCACATCGCGCGAGCGGAAGTCGCTCACTACCCGCACCCCCACGCGCTCGGCGATCACCGCGGGGTCGCCGAGCTGGAGCGTGGCGCGGCCCGGCTCGTGCCAGATCGTCTGCCCGTGCGACGCGATGAAGGACAAATCCCGAGGCCCGACCTTCGCCTGGGCCAGGAGCTGCAGCACCGCGCCCGCGAAGCGCTCTCCCAGGGCAACGTGCAGCAGCGCCAGATCTTTCGAGCCGCCCCGGGCGATCGCTTCGATGATCTGCCCGCGCTCCGGCGCCGTGTAGGCGTCCTGGCGGAATGCGACGAGCTGCGCGTCGAGGGGCTTCTCTTCGAGTCGCACGAGCGCCGTCGAGACCCCGTCGAGCGACGTGCCCGACATCACGCCCACCGCGAGGGCGGTGGTCACGTGACGGGCGGCGGATCGCCCGCCGCTCGGCGCACGAAGCCGCCGGCATCGCCCAGCAAGCGCTCCGCCTCCGCCATCGCCACCCCCCGCCTCACCATCACAATCGCGAGCTTTACACGGCCGCCCGCGGCTGCGATCGCGCTACGCGCCACCCCGCGGTCCACACCGCAGCACTCCATCACGATACGCTCGCCGCGGTCCCGCAGCTTGTCGGAGAGTGCCATCAGGTCCACCATGAGGTTGCCGTACGCGCGCCCCAGCCGGATCATCGCGCCCGTCGACAGCGTGTTGAGGACGAGCTTGGTAGCCGTACCGGCCTTCATGCGGGTCGACCCCGTCAGGGCTTCCGGCCCGACTTTCGGGAGAATGAGGACGTCGCACGTCTCGACCAGGACCGCCGGGGGGTCGGAGCACGAGACGAGCCCGGTCGCGGCGCCGATGGTCTGCGCGCGGGACAGCGCCGCGCGGACGAACGGCGTCGTGCCGCTCGCCGCGATGCCGAGGACGAAGTCCGCGGGTGTGACGCGCACCTGATCCACCGCCGCCATCCCCGCGTTCACGTCGTCCTCGGCGCCTTCGCTGCTCTTCACCAGCGCCGGGTAGCCGCCCGCGATCACTCCCACCACCATTTCCGGCGGCGTGCCGAACGTCGGCGGGCATTCGCTCGCGTCGAGCACGCCGAGGCGTCCGGAGGTCCCGGCGCCGATGTAAATGAGCCGGCCCCCCCGGCCGAACGCGCTCACCACGAGGTCGATGGCGCGGGCCAGCTCGCCGCGCACCGCGCGCACCGCTCCCGCCACCGTCGCGTCCTCCGCGTTCAGGAGGTCGACGATTTCGAGCGTCGACGCGACGTCGATACGCTCGGTGCGGGGGTTGCGCTGCTCGGTGAGCCGCGGGTCGCGGTAGTCGGGAACAGTCATGAAGGCCGTCGGATGGCCCCCAAGTTAGACGTTGACCCGAACTCGGGTCAACGTGCACAATTCGGCATGCGCAGAACCCTCCGTCTTGGCCTCCTGGTGCTGGCGGCGTGCAGCGGCGGCATGAAGGTGCCGGAGACGATCCCCGTCGTCCCCGTCGTTCCCCCCCCCATCCCCCCGGTCATCGCGCCTCCCGACGTCGACACCTCCGCGCGGCCGGCGGCGGGAGGGGAGGCGGCCGATCGCGCGCTCATTGCGGCCGACTGGCCTCTCACCCAGCGCATCAAGTCCGTCGCCGGTGAGCACGCCATGGTGGTGACGTCGCATCCGCTGGCGAGCGACGTCGGCGTGGACATCCTGCGCCGGGGCGGCAACGCGGTCGACGCCGCGGTGGCGGTCGCCTTCGCCCTCACCGTCGTACACCCCGTGGCGGGGAACATCGGGGGCGGCGGGTTCATGGTCATCCGGACGCGCGACGACACGGTCCGCACCCTCGACTTTCGGGAGGCGGCGCCCTCCGGCGCCACGCGCTCCATGTACGTCGATTCGGCGCGGAACGTGTTGGCGTCGTCCCTGACCGGCCCGCTCTCGGTCGGCGTCCCGGGCACCGTCGCGGGGCTGTTCGAAGCGCACCGCCGGTTCGGGCGCCTGCCGTGGAAGGAATTAGTCGCCCCCGCCGTGCTTCTGGCGCGCGACGGGCACGTGCTCGACGGCGTGCGCAGCCGCCAGATCGGCCGGGAGGCGGAGCGACTCGCCCGGTTTCCCGCCTCGCGCGCGCAGTTCCTCGTCAACGGAGAAGTGCCGCCGGCGGGGACGCGGTTGGTTCAATCGGACCTGGCGCGTACCCTGCAGCTCATCGCCGACAGCGGCTCACCGGTGTTCTATCACGGGAGCATCGCGGAGCTGATCGTCCAGGAGATGGCCCGCGGCGGCGGGCTGATCACCCGAGACGACCTCGCCCGCTATCGGGTCAAGTGGCGCGACCCGATCGCGATCGGCTACCGCGGCTACACCGTCTACACGATGCCGCCGCCCTCGGGGGGCGGGGTCACGCTCGCGGAGATCCTCAATGTGATGGAGGGGTATGCGCCCCTCCCGTCATTTGGCAGTGCCCGGTTGATGCACCTCCAGACCGAGGCGATGCGCCGGGCGTACTCAGACCGCAACGCCTTTCTCGGCGACCCGGACTTCGTGGAGATCCCGCTCTCGCGGCTGCTGTCCAAGTCGTACGCGGCCAGGCTGCGAGCGGACATCGACCCCCAGCGCGCGACGCCCTCGCCGCCGGCCGGGGGCGGGCACCGGGAGGGGACCGAGACGACGCACTTCTCCATCGTGGACGCCGACGGGAGCGCGGTGTCCTGCACCACGACGCTGAACAACGATTTCGGCAGTGCGGTGACCGTGCCGGGGGCCGGATTCCTGCTGAACGACGAGATGGACGACTTCATGACGGCGCCCGGCAGGCCGAATCTGTTCGGCCTGGTCCAGGGGGAGGCGAACGCCATCGCGCCGGGGAAGCGGATGCTGTCGGGCATGACGCCGGCCATCGTGCTCGACCCGGCGGGCCGGCTGTTTCTGGTGTTGGGGTCACCGGGCGGCTCGCGCATCACCACGGCCGTCTATCAGGTGATCAGCGACGCGATCGACCAGGACATGCCGCTGCCGACGGCCGTGGCGGCGCCCCGGCTGCACCATCAAGGCGTCCCGGACACGCTGCACCTCGAGCTCGACGGGTTCGTGCAGGCTTCGATCGATTCGCTCGAGGCGATGGGCCACAAGGTGACCACCTGGAACTACAAGACAGAGGTCAACGCCATCGGGCGCGCCGCCGTCGGCTGGATCGGGGTGGCCGATCCCCGGCGCGGCGGCGGCGCGGCAGGGTACTGAGATCCGCCTTGCTAGGCCGTCTTGACGGTCAGCGGCGCGTTCAGCTTGATGGTGATCGCTGCACCTTTGGGGATCACCACGTCGATATCGCGCGACTGGCGCGCGGCCGCCGCGCCCGCGGCGGCACCAGCGGCACCCCCGATCACGGCACCCTTCGTGTTCTTCCCGAGGAGCTTGCCGACGATCGCGCCGGCCACCGCGCCCCCGGCGACCTTGGCGGCGTCGGCCTTCGTCACCCCGCGGCCCTTCATGACGGTATCCATCGCCACGACGGAGGCATCGATCGAGTAGCTCTTGCCACGCACGGTGACGCTCGTGACCGACAAGTCGATCCTGCCGGTAGAGTTCGGGTTCGGCGCGGGCTCGGCCGCCGTTATCGTTCCGGACACGGTGGCGCCCGTCGGGATCACGACCCGCCCGGTCGCGTCCTTCACATCCTGACTGACCGTCGCGCTGAACGAATCACCCGCCTTCGCCGTGCGCGTGCTGATCGTGTCGACCGCCGTCGCCGGGACGCGGGTCCCCGCCGCGAGCGACAGCGGAGCCGGGGCCGCGGGCTTCGGCGGAACCGGTTTCTTCACGGGCGTCTTCTTCTCGGGCGCCGGCTTCGCAGCCTCGGTCGCCGGTGCCGGCACGTCCTTCAGGGCCGCCGTCGATTCGGTCGGCGCGAGGGTCAGGTTGCGAGCCGTGGAGTCAGCCGACTGGCTCGTCTGGTCGGGCTTCGCGCAGGCGAGAAACGCCACACCCGCCAGCGCGGCGACGAGTGATCCTAGCTTTGCTAGCCTTGTCATGTAGTCCCTCTCATTGAGTTTTGCAGGCACATAATATAGGAAGGCGGCCCCTCAAGTTCCCAGGCTGAAGCCTGGGCCCAGTGAGGCGGAGTGCTAAAGCACACTCGCCGCGTCCTTTAGGATTACAACCGGCGCTTCAGGAACTCGGGCGTCAGCCCTTGCAGCCAGCTCGCAAGCAGGGTGAAGCGGTCCGTCACGAGGAGCAGGCCGAGCACGATCAGCAGGATGCCCGCGACCCGCTCTACCCAAACGAGATAGGGTCGGAATCGCTGGAACCAGACCAGAAACCGATCGAGCGCCAGCGCGGTGAGGAGGAAGGGCACGGCGAGCCCGACAGAATAGGCCGTCAGCAGTGCGGCCCCGTGCCCGACGCTCGCCTGGGCGGCGGCCAGGGTGAGAATGGCTCCGAGGATCGGTCCGATGCAGGGGGTCCACGCCGCCCCGAACGTCACTCCCACCACCGCGGACCCTAGGTAGCCCACGGGCTTGCGGGCGAGCTGGACCCTGCGCTCTCGCATCAGGAACCCCGGGCGGAGCACGCCAACGAGATACAGGCCGAACAGGATCACGAGGACGCCCCCGCTGCGCCCGATCCATACTTGCGACTGCACCAGCCAGACCCCCAAGGCGGATGCGGTGGCGCCCAGCGCCACGAACACCAGTGAGAACCCGGCGACGAACCACAGCGCGTGCACCAGAGCGGTGCCGCGCCGGATCTCGAGCTCCTCGAGCGTGAGGCCGGTCAGGAACCCGACGTAGCTCGGGACGAGCGGCAGGACGCAGGGGGAGAGAAAGCTGAGCAGGCCGGCGAGAAAGGCGAGGGCGAAGGAGGGCGTCACCCGCAGAAGCAGACCGCCGAGACCACGGTCGTCCAGCGGCCGTCGTCTCCGCACTCGGCGGTCGAGGTGATGTTCATCGTGCGCACGATCTCCCCCGACAAGAGCCACTGCTCGCGCCGCTCGTCCCACGCCTTGTCCGAATCGAACGGAACGCCGAGCACGGTGGCGAGCATCGAGGCCGCGAGGTCCTCCGCGTACTCTCCCGAGGTGACCTCGTTCTGCCCATAGCTGTGGTGCTCGGAGATGTAGCCGTGGTGGGTGGTATCCGCCGGCATGGCGACGCCGATGGACGCGGCGACGAGGCGGCTCGGCTCGTTGGTCGCGGACTCGGCGATGACCGCGAAGACGACCTGCCCGGGTTTCATGAGCGAGAGACCTTCCTCGCGGTCCACGAGCTCGCAGTGGGGCGGGAAGATCGAGCTCACCCGCACGAGGTTGAAGTTGGCGAGATGCGCGTCCCGCAGCGCCATCTCGAAGCTGGTGAGTTTTTCCTTGTGCCGACCAACGCCCTTGGTGAGAAAGGCTTTGGTGGGCACGAACATTCGTGATTCGATCAACCCGTCACCTCGTGCGCGCTAAAGGGTTCGCCTGCTGACAGGTGCGGCACAATCCATAGATCTCCAGGCGGTGGTGGTGGGGCCGGAACTCCACCTCCTCCGCCAGCAGGGCGATCATCCGCTCGAGCCGGTCGTTCGCGAACTCCGTCACCTGGCCGCACGCCGAGCAGATACAATGCTCGTGCGCCTGGCCGGCCGCGAGCGGCTCGTACCGCTTGAACCCCTCGCCGAAGTCGTGCTCCTTCGCCAGGCCGGCGCGGACCAGGAGGTCGAGCGTCCGATAGATCGTGGCCGTGCCGACCGCGACTCGCGCCGCCACGCGCCGGCCCACCTCCTCCGCCGAGAGGTGCTCGCCGGCGAAGAACACGGCCTCGGCCACCGCCAGGCGCTGTTGCGTCGCCGGCAGGTTGTGCTCCGCCAGGTGGCGGCGGAACTCCTCGAGCAGCTTCGTGCCGTCAACCTTCATACCACACCGCCGGTCCCACCGCCACGGGCGGCTCCGGGTCCCCGGTTCGCTCCGCGGCCGCCTGCATGACGCGGGCGATGACGTCCGCGGGCGACAGCGCGGTCTCCTCGACCTCGATGCGGGACTGGCCCCGCTCCTTCCCGCGCACGATCAGCATGTAGCGCGCCGTGTACACGCGCAACCGGTCGCTCCCCTCCGTTCCCCGGCAGGCCACCACCGCCGTGCCCCATTCCCGACCCTCGCGCTTCCAGGGCGGGAACAGGTAGATCGTCTCGATCTCGGAGGGCGGCACGCGGAGGGCGACGGCCTCGGCGAGCTTTGCCCACCCCGGCCCCCGGCCCGGCTCTAGCGGAGGACGGTCGCCGGCGCCTGCGCCTGCTCCCATCGCTCCACGTAGAACCGCAGCACGTGCATGAAGTCCTGGGCATTCGTCACCACGCCGTACGCCTGGTGCGTGCCCCGGTCGCGCAGCTTGTTCACCACGAACTCCGTCTGATCGACGCAGATCGTGGTCAGCGGCCGCAGGTCGTCGGGCGAGGGTGCGTCCACGAAGGCCGGGAGCATGTTCCCGACCGCGATCGCATGCAGCGCCGTGGCCACGAAGACGGCGAAGGTCGCCTGCGCCGTGAACTCGCGCATCGCGTCTTGCGCGGCGAGCGTATCGGAGAGCACTTCCGGAAGCGGCCCGTCGTCGCGGATCGAGCCCGCCAGCACGAACGGCACTCCGTGCACGACCAGGGCGTGCATGATCCCCGCGGTCACGAGGCCCTGCCGCACCGCCGCCGCGATCCCGCCGGCCCGCCGGATCTGGTTGATGGCTCGCATGTGCAGCGCATGGCCGCCTTCGACGCCCTGCCCCGAGCTCGTCATGCCGAGGGTCGTGCCGAAGATCGCAGCCTCGAGATCGTGCACCGCGACGGCGTTCCCCCCGAGGAGCGTTTGCACGTAGCCGTTCTTGATGAACCAGATCATGTCTTCGCGCGCCCGCGCGTGGACGAGCGCCGGACCCACCACCCAGACGATCTTCCCGCCGCGCTGCTTTTCCTCGCCCAGGAGCTGCGCCAGCACCGCGTAATCCACCGGCCGCTCCCGCGATACTTCCGTCTGCATGAAGCCGAACTCGTTGGCGCTGTGACTGCCGCCGAGAAACCCTTCGGCGTGCACGAAGATGCCCTGGCTGCCGTCCTCTTCGGTGCCCACCGCCACCGCCTGCCCTTTACGCACTCTGCGCGGCTCGGTGGTCACCAGATCACCAGCGGACCGGCGCACGATCACGCAATCCATGCGCGGCAGACGCGGGCGAGACCATGTGCCGCCGGCTTTGACGTAGGTGGGCAGGTTGGTGGTCGAAAAGAAGCCATCGGGCAGGACCCCGTCGGCGGGCGCGGGCTCGAAGCGTGCGTCGGGCGCTCCCGTGAGCGGGGGCGCGTCGAAGTTGGGCGGCCGGTACTGGAACCGGGGACGGGTCGTCACAGGGGAAGAAACCTAAGTGCGGAAGACGTCACGAGAAAGGCGTCACGGAACGACGTCGCGGTACGACGTCAACGATCCCCCGTGACGATTCTCCGTGACGATTCTCCGCGACGCGTTTCACAACAATGAGACCGGATCCCGATCCACCACCAGCCCCCGCGCCCGCCCCAGCGCGCGCACGACCCGACCGATCGCACGTGGCTCTGCCGCCTTCACCAGCACATGCCAGCGCCAGCGTCCCTTGATCCGCTCGATCGGGCAGGGCGCCGGTCCGAGCACGCCCAGCGCCCCGTTCAGACGCTCGGTATTGGCCCGGACGAGCCATGCCGCCACCCGCTCGGCCGCCCGCTGGGCCCGACCGGCGTCCTCGTGCGAGGCCACGAACCGCGCCAGCCCGACGTGCGGCGGGTACGCCGGATGCGGCGGGGCCCGCAGCGGCAGCTCGGCCGCCGCGAACTGCGCCACCGAGTGGACCGCCGCCGCGCGGATGGCATGATGATCGGGCGCCCGGGTCTGGACGTAGACGCGGCCTCCGCTCGGCCCACGCCCGGCCCGGCCGGCCACCTGCGCTACGAGCTGGAAGGTCCGCTCGGCCGCACGGAAGTCGGGGAGATGGAGCCCTGTGTCCGCGTCGACGACCCCGACCACGGTCACGTTGGGAAAATCCAACCCCTTCGCGATCATCTGCGTCCCGAGCAGGATGTCGATCGTTCCCTGTGCCATGCGCTCGAGCACCCGATGGTGCGCCCACTTCGTGCTCGTCGTGTCCAGATCCATGCGGGCGATCCGCGCCTCGGGGAATCGGAGACCGACGAAATGCTCGAGCTGTTGGGTCCCCAGGCCCCGCATCCGCTGCGTCTCCTGGCCGCACAGCCGGCAGACGGTGGGAACAACCTCCTCGTGACCGCAGTAGTGGCACCGCAGCGCAGCCGGTGTCTGATGCACCGTGAGGGCGATGGCGCAGCGGGGGCATGTGCGCACGTCGCCGCAGGCGGGACATTGCAGGTACGTCGCGAAGCCGCGTCTGTTCAAGAGGAGGATCACCTGCTCGCCCCGTCCGAGGGCGCCGCGCACGGCCTCGTCGAGCGCCACGGTCCACGGTACCCCGCGGGCGTCGGGTACCCGCTCGGCGCTGCGCAGGTCGATCACCTCGACCGGTGGGAGCGGTCGCGCGCCGATCCGATCGGGCAGCTCGAAACGCACCACCTTCCCCGCGGCCGCGAGGTGCAGCGTCTCGAGGGAGGGCGTGGCGCTGCCCAGAATCACCCGCGCTCCCTCGAGTCGCGCGCGCTCGATGGCCACGTCGCGGGCATGGTAGCGCGGCGCCGTCCCTTGCTTGTAGCTCGGCTCGTGCTCTTCGTCCACCACGATCGCCCCGAGCCGCCGGACCGGAGCGAACACCGCCGAGCGGGGCCCGACGGCCAGGCGTCGCTCGCCGCGCCGCAGCGCCCGCCATGCGTCGGCGCGCTCGCCGTCCGACAGCCCCGAATGCAACACCGCCACCTGGTCGCCGAACACGCCGCGCACCCGCGCGACCGTTTGAGGCGTGAGCGCGATCTCAGGGACCAGCAGAATGGCACCGTTACCCGTCGCGACGACGCTACGGAGCACGTCGAGATAGACCAGCGTTTTTCCGGAGCCCGTGACGCCCTGGATCAGGGAGGGCGTCTCGGCCGGCGTCGCCAGGATCCCGGCCACGACGCGGCGCTGGTCGGCCGTAAGGTCGGGGGGTGGCGGGGACGACAGCCCGGCGAACGGATCCCGGGGGCGCGGGATGTCGGTGTAACGGGCCACACCCTGGGTCACGAGCCCGTCCAGCGCGGCGGGAGACAGGCCGAGCCGGGCGATCAGGTGGCGGACCGGCGCCGAGCCGCCGATCGCCTCCAGGGCCTCGTACGCCACGCGACGTTTGGGCGCGCGTTTGAACGCCCGCTCGCGCTCGAGCAGCGACGGCAGGGCCGTGGTCAGCGCGAGCACGCGCTCCACCTGCTCGGCAGGCCCCGCTGGCCGGCGCACGCTCCACAGCGCCCCCGGGAGCAGGGCGCGCAGCGCGAGCCCAAGGGGGACGCCGTAGTAGCGGCTGATCCAGACGCCGAGCGCAAGCAGCGGTGGCGTGATCGCCGGTTCCGCGTCGGGCGCGGCCAGGATCGCCTTGGCGGCGACGGTCGGTGTCGGGGGAGCCGCGTCCAGTCCCGCCACCACGCCCACGACCTGCCGCCGCTGCACGGGCACGACCACGCGCGCCCCGGGCACGACCCGCGGCTCGAGCTCGACGGGAATCAGATACGTGTAGGTGCGCGGGATCGGCACCGGGAGGACGACGTCGGCGTATCGGGAAGCGATCCCCGCGCTCGCGCGCGGGGTCAGTGGTGGCTCTGACCCCGGGCGCAAGCCCGGGGTGCCCGGAGCTGGCCCCCTCACCGCCGCCGCACGCCCAGCCCCGGTCCGGTGGGCAGGCGAATCTGCCCGCCGTCGATCGTGGCGCCCACGAAGGGGTCGTTGGCGGTCAACGCGGCGCCGTCCAGATCGGCGGCGTCGACGAGGGGCGTGAAGTGCGCCGCGGCCGTGATCCCCAGCGACGTTTCGATCATGCATCCCACCATGACGAGCATGCCGTGCGCCCGCGCGGTGGCGATCATGCGCAGCGCTTCGCGCAGCGAGCCGCACTTCGCGAGCTTGATGTTGATGCCGTCCGCGGCGCCCGAGAGTCGCGGGATGTCGGCCGCGACGATGCAGCTCTCGTCCACGACCACGGGAAGGATCCCCCGGCGCCGGACTGCGGCGATGCCCTCAAGATCGTCGGGCGGCAGGGGCTGCTCCACGAACTCCACGCCGTAATCTTTGAGCACGGGGAGCATCTGGAGCGCGCGCTCCCGCGTCCAGGCCGCGTTCGCATCCACGCGGAGCGGCTTGTCCGTGGCGTCGCGGACGGTGCGCAGGATGGCTTCGTCCCGATCGGTGCCGAGCTTGATCTTGAGGATGGGATAAGACGACGCCTCGAGTACCTTCTGGCGCACCTTCTCGGGGGTGTCGAGGCCGATGGTGAACGACGAGCGCGGCGCGCGGGCGGGATCGAGTCCCCACAGGCGCCACACCGGCTGGTCGAGCCGCTTGCCCACGAGATCGTGCAACGCCGCCGACAACGCCGCCCGGGCCGCGCCGTTCTTGGGGACGACCTGTGCGAACCTCGCTTCCGCCGCGTCGAGATCGAACGGGTCCGTCGGGAGATGCGGCTCCAGCCGCTTCAGCATCGCCAGCACGGTGTCCGCCGTTTCTCCGTAGTAGCGTGAGGGGTCGGCTTCCCCCCACCCCTCGATCCCATCGCCGTCGGTCAGGCGCACCCACACCACGCGCGTGTCGTCATCGCCGCCCCGGGCGATGACGAATGGATGCTTGGTTTTCAGGGTGAGAACGTCGGCGGCGAGCCTCAGAGCCATTTGCGGTTCTTCAACCACCACACAATCGCCAGCGAGACGAAGGCCATGCTGGCGACAGCAACCCAGAAGCCAAGCGGATCGTGGATGAGGGGCATGCGACTGAAGTTCATGCCGTAGATCCCGCCGATCACGATCAGTGGCAGCGCGACCGTGGCCACGATCGACAGCTGCTTCATCACCCGGTTCATCCGATTGGAAGTCTGGGACAGGTAGGTCTCCAGCACGCCGGCGAGCAGGTCGCGCGTGGTGTCGACCGACTCCATCAGGCGGATGGTATGATCGTAGACGTCCCGGTAGTACAGCTGCGTTTCGGGCCGGATATAGCCGCAGGGACGGTTGGTCAGGATGTTGAGCACTTCGCGCAGCGGCCCGATGTGGCGCCGCAGTCCGAAAGTCGACCGTTTCGCCTTGAAGATCTCGTGGATCAGACCCTCGTCGAACTCCTCGAACAGCTTCTGCTCGAGCCCGTCCACCTTGCCGTTGAGCTCCTCGACCAACGGAAAGTAGGTGTCCACCGCCTGGTCGATGATGTGGTGCATCGTCATCTCGGCACCACGGGCGAGGAGGTCGGGACTGCGCAACAAGCGGTCGCGTGCGGCGTCGCAGCCCACCGAGGGTATCGCGTGCACGGTGACGAGGAAGTTCTTGCCGAGGAAGAAGTAGAGGTTGGAGGTTTGGAGATCGAACGGGTCGGGCGTCGCCTGGTCGAAGGCGACCCCCGCCATCACGACGAAGACGTACCGGTCGTACTCCTCCAGCTTGACACGGGTGCGCGGCGAGAGCGTGTCCTCGACCGCGAGCGGGTGGAACTCGAACACCTTCTCCAGGAGTGCGTGCTGGTGGAGGTCGGTACTGTCGACGTCGACCCACAGCTCGCCCTCGCCCGCGCGGACGATGTCGCGCAGCCGGGCGGGCGAGAGGCCTCGCTCGACCCCCCCGTCGGGCCGTCGATAGATGCTGGCGGGCCAGTGTTTGGAGGCTTGCGGTGCGGCGGTCGCGGTCACGACTGTAGTATCGGGACGTCGCGACCCTCAGGCAAGCGCGCCCACGTGGGCGCGCGCGCCGGCCGCAAGCAAGTCGAGCCGGTAGCCGCCCTCGAGCACCCCGACGACCGGTGCGGGCGCGACGCGTGCGCGCAGCGTGGTCGTCCAGCGCGCGACATCCTCGGGCGTGAGCGTGAACCCGCCCAGCGGATCACCCGCCAGGGAATCGAACCCGGCCGAGACCAGGAGGAGGTCGGGCGGCCACCCCTCTAGGGCGGCGTCCACCGCGGCGAGCAGGTCCCGCACGTACACCTCGCGGGCGAGCCCTGGCGGGCGGGGTACGTTGAACACGTTCCCGACGCCACGCTCGTCCGCGGCGCCGGTCCCCGGATACCAGGGATACTGGTGCATCGACACGTAGCGGATGGACGGATCGCGCTCCACCAGCGCCTGGGTGCCGTTCCCGTGGTGCACGTCCCAGTCCACGATCAGCACGCGCGGCTTCCCCAGCTGCTGCGCGTGCCGGGCCGCCACGACGACGTTGTTGATCAGGCAGAATCCCATGGCGCGGCCGGCGAGGGCGTGGTGCCCCGGCGGCCGCGTCGCGCCGAAGCCCGACCCCCGCTCGATCCCTCGCTCCACCGCGGCGATCGCCACGCCCGCAGCCGTGACGGCGGCGTTCCAGCTGTCCCGACTCATCACCGTGTCGGCGTCCAGCGCGCCGCCGCCCCCGCGCGCGAGGCTCTCGAGGGTGTCGAGGTAGGCCGGCGAGTGGACACGCTCGAGCTGCTCCCGCACCGCGGGCCGGCCCTCCACCCACTCGATCGTCGCCGTCAGCTCGGGCGCGCGTAGCGCGGCGAGGACCGCCTCGATCCGCTCCGGGCGCTCGGGATGACCGGCGCCGGGATCGTGCAGGCGAGTCGCAGGATGGAAGACGACGGGGACGGACACTACATCAGTTGTCCAGGTGCTTGCCCTGCAGCAGCTGCCGGATCGACTCCACCTCCGCCCGCATGTCTCGCCGCGCGCGCTCCAAGTCTGCCATGACGCGACGGTATCGCCGCCACCCGAGCACGACGAGCACCGCCGCGACGAGACAAACGGCGGCCCAGAAGACCAGCCACCGGCGGCCGAGCGCAATCCCGCCGTACGCCAGCAGCAGGCCGTCCAGCAGCAGGAAGCCGACGGTGAAGGTCGTCAGCGCGCGAGGGACCATCAGCGCACCGGTTGGCGCCGGGCAGGGAGGACGATGAATGGCGAGTTGGGCACGGCGCCGAGCGCGGCCAGAGTGGTGGTCTCGTCCAGCACCTGGGCGCCGCGGAACTTCACGACGTAGTCCTCGGCCCGTACGTGTGTGCGCTTCAGCGCCTGGGTGAGCGCCTGCCGCTTGAGCTCCGCGACCGTGGTCGTGGGCTCGACCGCGAGAAACACCTGATCCCACACATCGGTCACCATCACCCGCACGGCGAATCGCTCGCCTACCGCGGTCACGCGAGCTCCACCGTGGTTTCGAGCGGGAGTGTCGAGAGGAAGCGGTCGAGCGCCTGATCGAAGAAGAGCGTCGACGCCCGCACCCGGGTCTTGCCCTCCGCATCCACCCGCGCGTGCACCGCGATCTCTTCCCCACCCTGACCGCGCAGCACCAGGAACCCCGCCCCTTCCTTTTCCACGAACGCGGCCGCGTGCGGCACCCGCTCTGCGAAGAACCGCTTCGCGCGGTCGAGCACCTCCTGGGCGGGCAGCGCGACAGTCGTGGAGTGCGTCATGGCTCGGAAAGATAGACGCCGCCCCCGAGTCCGCAAAGCTGACAGGCTCCGGTGCCAGCTTGAACGCGCCGCTTGTCAAGTTGACACGCCGAGGCCCGCCGGGAGCGGCACGTCGGTTGCGATGGGCCCTGCGTGCGTGCAGCTGGAGTCCCGACCGACAATGAAAGGAGTACTGGCAATGTTCGTCACCACTCGTTCCCTCCAGAGAGACCCGGTGATCAACCGGCTCTTCGACGTGCTGGGCACCCTGAACGGCGACAGCCCGGAGGCGTCGTGGGTGCCGCCGGTAGACATCTTCGAGGATGCCGAGGGAATCCGCATCATCGCCGAGGTACCGGGTGTCAAACCCGAAGATGTGAAGATCTCATTGGAGAACAACGTCCTCGCGATCAAGGGTTCGAAGCAGCAGGTCGCCGAGGAGCGCACCGAGCGGGTGCACCGCTACGAGCGGACCTATGGCACCTTCGAGCGCAGCTTCACCCTGCCTGCGACGGTGGACGCGAGCAACATCAAGGCGACCTACGAGCACGGCGTTTTGACCGTGACGCTTCCGAAGGCAGAGAAGGCGAAGCCGCGGCAGATCGAGGTGCAGGTCGCGTCGAAGTAGGCATGGGGGGCGCAGCAAGCTGCGCCCCCTATGTTGTCAGGAGATTCCGCAGCCGTTCTTCCACTTCGGAATTCGGCACCGCCGTCGCCCCCGCGTCGCGTGCCGCGCGCAGCCACTCCGCCCGGACGTGAGACCCGTAGGCGAGAACCGGGACCCCGCGCCGAACGAGCTCACCGATCCGCTTCATCGCTTCCGGTCCACCGAGCTCCAACACCGCGAGATCGCACGCGGCCTCGTCCCGGCACACGTCCGCCCCGGCGGCGGCCACTACCGCTCCAAGCTTCGAGCGGAACAACAGGTCCCGCGTCCCGAGCAAGACGCGCTTCGCCATGGGCATGAGGCGCACTCCGTAGGGGCGCAGCATGCTGCGCCCCGACATCACCCTTTCAGGTTCTGGGCGAGATAGGTCACCAGCCGGTCGGCCGCGACGCGATCCTGCTTCAGGGTGTCCCGGTCGCGCACGGTCACGCTGCCGTCTTGCGTGGACTGACCGTCGATGGTGATGCCGAAGGGCGTGCCGGCCTCGTCCTGACGGCGGTAGCGGCGACCGATCGAGCCGCCGTCGTCGTAGAAGGTGTTGTAGTACTTCCGCAAATCATCGAAGATGCGGCGGGCCAGCTCGGGCATTCCGTCCTTGTTCACCAACGGGAACACGGCGGCTTTGAGCGGCGCGAGCGCGGGATGCAGCCGCAAGACCACCCGCTTCTCTCCCTCCACCTCGTCCTCGTGGTACGCATCCACCATCACGACGAGCGTCGTGCGATCGGCGCCCGCCGATGTTTCGACCACGTACGGAATGAATCGCTCGTTCGTTGCGACATCCAGATACTCGAGCTTCTTCCCCGAGAATTCCTGGTGCCGCGACAAGTCGAAGTTCGTACGGTTGTGGATTCCTTCGAATTCCTGCCAGCCGAACGGAAACTCGTATTGGACGTCGTAGGCGTCTTTGGCGTAATGCGCCAGCTCGTCTTTCGTGTGCTGGTGGAACCGCAGCTTCTCGGCCCGCACGCCCAATCCGACCAGCCACTTCATCCGCTCACCGCGCCAGAACTCGAACCACTCCGAGTCGGTACCGGGCTTCACGAAGAACTGCATCTCCATCTGCTCGAACTCGCGGGTCCGAAAGATGAAATTGCCGGGGGTGATCTCGTTGCGAAACGCCTTGCCGATCTGTGCGATCCCGAAGGGGATCTTCTGGCGCGAGGACTGCAGCACGTTGAGATAATTGACGTAAATCCCCTGCGCCGTCTCGGGGCGGAGGTACACGAGCGCCGCCGCCTCTTCGACCGGCCCCATGAATGTCTTGAACATCAGGTTGAACATCCGCGGCGCGGTGAGCGTCCCCTTGCTGCCGCACACCGGGCATTGCGCCGTGGGCTCGCCCGGGGTGCCCTTGATGCGGGGATCGTCGGCGCGAAACCGATTCTTGCACTGCTTGCAGTCCACCAGCGGATCGGTGAACCCCGACACGTGCCCCGAGGCTTCCCACACCTTGGGGTGCATCAGGATCGCCGCGTCCAACCCCTCGATGTCCTCGCGGTCGTGGACCATCGAGCGCCACCAGCGCTCCTTGATGTTCTTCTTGAGCTCGACGCCCAGCGGCCCGTAGTCCCACACCGACCCGAGGCCGCCGTAGATCTCCGAGGATTGGAACACGAAGCCGCGTCGCTTGGCCAGCGACACGAGCTTATCCATGACGTTGTCGGTTGCAGGCATAGAGGGCCGGAAGATAGGAGGGCCGCTAGGCGCCGGGCAACCCGAACGCCTCGCGCACGGCCCGCTCGGCGAGCGCGGCGATCCCCGCGGCGTCGAGCACGCGACCTTCGCCGTCCAGCGCATGCAGGCCCACGAGCCCTTCGACCTTGCCGGCTACGACCGCCACCCGCGTCCCGGCGGCCTGAGCGCGCCGCACGACCTCGCCCGGCGCCTTGCCGACGAGCGAGGTCTTGTCGAACGACCCCTCGCCGGTGATCACGAGCTGCGCTTTGGCGAGGGCGGCATCGAATCCCACCCGGGCCAGAACCCACTCCGCTCCGCGCGTGAGCTGGGCCTTGGCGAAGCACGCGAGCCCCGCGCCCAGTCCGCCCGCGGCACCGCCCCCGGGGAGCGTCGCCAGGTCTCCCCGGCCGTGCCGGGCCATCAACTCCGCGAGGCGCTCGAGTCCCCGGGAAAGGAGCTTCACACCTTCGGGCCCCGCTCCCTTCTGTGGCCCGAACACCGGCGCCGCGCCCTGCGGGCCGACCAGCGGCGTGGTCACGTCCGCGAGCGCAATGACGCGCGCGGCGAGGCCCCATCCCCCCTCCAGCTCCGCCAACTGGCCCAGCGACCCGCCTCCTTCGGGAAGCGGCTCGCCGTGCGCGTCGCGGAACGCCCAGCCGAGTCCGCGAGCCGCGCCGGTCCCGCCGTCTACCGTGGCGGACCCACCCAGACCCACGACCACCGTCTTGGCGCCCCGTTCGACGGCCTCCCAGATCAGCTCCCCGACTCCACGCGACGTGGCCCGCAGCGGGTCGAGCTGCTCGGGCCTGAGAAGCGCGATCCCGCAGGCAGTGGCACTCTCGAAGATCGCCGTCTCCGGATCCACCCAGCCGAGCTCACCCGACACGGACTCACCCAAGGGGCCTGCTACCGTTATGCGTTCGCGCAACGAGCCACGCGGGAGGACAGCGTCCAGGAGCCCATCGCCCCCATCCGAGATGGGGAGCTGGAGGACCGCCGCGTCCGGTAGGGCCCGCCGGGCCCCTTCGGCCAGAGCTTCGGCGACCTGAAGGGGGCTCATTGTGCCCTTAAACGCAGCAGGAGCGACTAGTATCAACTGCTGCATGACGCATAATGCTTAAAAACATGCATTCTGCAACACATTCTTGGCTTGCCCAACGTCCTATGTGTCGTAGCGATCACGGTTAGTGTGGGGGCACCGTTCTTGCTCAACACTCCAGCGGCATATCTCTGTCAGGGGCAAACCGCCGGCGACGGCGGGGCGCAAAGCCAAGGGGTCTCCGAGCACGGGAGACAGCCCGGCTGCCGGAGGTTGGCGCCGGCCCCACGCCCTGACACGAGCGCGGGGCCGTTCGTTTGGCCCCCCGAGCAAGAGCTTCGTCTCGCTCGCATCGGGTTCTAGGGCGCACGATGTCGAGCAGGCGATCACCCCCCAGGGGCAACTCTGGGGGGTTTGCTTTTGATGTGGTCGCAGATCCGCCCACCATGCTCGCGCCCGTTCTCGATGAAGATCTTGTTGGCGTCGAATCCGGAGGCGAGCACGCCGGCGATGTACACACCCGGCACGTTCGTCTCCATCGTATCGGGCGCGTGCTGCGGGACGCCGCTGGCATCGTCCACCGCGACGCCGACCGACCGGAGCAGCGTGAGGTCTGCAGTATAGCCCGTCAGGGCCAGGACGAAATCCGCGGGAATCGTTTCGCGGTCCCCGTCCGGGTCGCGACGCACCACGACGTGTGATCGTGCGATCTCGACCACACGGCTGCACCACCGAACGGCGACCCGGCCCTCTTTCACCCGGTTGGTGATGTCGGGGAGGATCCACGGCTTCACCCCCCGATCGAACTCACTCAGAAAGTGCACCATGGTCACGCGCGCGCCGACCCGGCACAGCTCGAGCGCCGCCTCGACCGCGCTGTTACCGCCGCCCACGACCACCACGCGCTGCTGCCAGTAGGGATGCGGCTCCACGAAGAAGTGCGATACGTGCGGAAGATCCTCTCCGGGGACGCGCAGGGGATTAGGCGACTCGAAGTAGCCGGTCGCGAACACGAGGTGACGGCTCCGGATGGTCTCCGGCTCGGCGCTCCCGTGATGCTGCGCCACCAGCTCGAACCCATCCGGCACCCGCGCCACGCGGGACACCGTGTGATACTGGCGCACGTCCAGCTCGAAATGCTCCGCTACCTTCCGGTAGTAGGTGAGGGCTTCGCGTCGAGTAGGTTTGTCGCCGGCAGTCACGAACGGCACCCCGATCTCGAGTTTGTCGGGGGTCGAGAAGAACGTCATGTACAAGGGGTAGCGCATGAGACTCGAGGTCACGGGCCCCTTGTCGAACAGGGAGCACGTCAGCCGGGCGCGCTTCGCCGCCACGCCCACCGCGAGCCCGCAGGGCCCGGCGCCGATCACCGCGAGATCGAGCATCAATGCGCCACTGTCACGTCACTTCGATGATTTGCTCGCGATGCGTCCCGACGCTCACGTACTCGATGGGAGCGTGCGCGAGATCCTGTAGCCGGTCGAGGTAGGCGCGGGCCGGCGGCGGCAGGTCCGCCAGGCGACGCACGTGGCTCAACGACTTCTGCCAGCCGGGGAGGGACTCGTACACCGGCTCCACGCGGGCGAGACGCTCCACCTCGGCCGGCATCGAGTCGAGCGGCTCGCCGCCGCACCGGTAGCCCACGCACACGGGAATCTCGGAGAACGAGTCGAGCACGTCGAGCTTGGTGACCGCGAGGCCGGTCAGGCCGTTGACGCGCACCGCATAGCGTACGACAACGGCGTCGAACCACCCGCAGCGACGCGGCCGCCCCGTGGTCGCCCCGAACTCGTCTCCCAGCTCGCGGATCCGCTCGGCCAACGCCGGCGTGGCTTCAGTCGGAAGCGGCCCATTCCCCACGCGAGTCGTATACGCCTTGACGACCCCGAGCACCGCGTCGATCGCGGTGGGGCCGATCCCGGCGCCGACCGCCGCGCCGCCGGCCGTCGTGTTGGAGGAGGTCACGTAGGGGTAGGTGCCGTGATCCACGTCCAGCAGGGCGCCCTGAGCGCCCTCGAGGAGCACCGACTCGCCGCGCTCGAGCGCTTCCCATACCACCCGTCCCGCGTCCACGGCGAGCGGCAGCAGCCGCGGGGCGAGCCGCTCGAGCAGGCTCACGTGGTCCCCAGGGTCGGCGCGCTCGTTCGAGCCGAGCAGGCCGAGGAACTCGTTGGCGGCCTGGACGCGCCCGCACACCAGCTCCTTCGCCCGGCCCAGGTTTCGCAGGTCGCCTACCCGCACGCCCCGTCGCCCGTACTTGTCCTCATACGTGGGCCCGATGCCGCGGCCGGTCGTACCGATCTGCTCCCGAGCCTCCCGGGCCCGGTCGAGGAGCTTGTGGAACGGGAGCGTCAGGTGCGCGCGATCCGATACGTAGAGCTTGTGCTCGGTCCGGATGCCCCGCTCGCTGAGGGCGTCGAGCTCGGTGAAGAGCGTCTCCGGATCGAGCACGACGCCGTTGCCGACCAGGCACACCGCACCCTGAATGATCCCCGAGGGAATCTGGTGCAGCACGAACTCTCCGGCGCCGGTGTGGACCGTGTGGCCTGCGTTCGCCCCGCCCTGGTAGCGCACGACGAGATCGGCGCGCTCGGCGAGCACGTCGACGATCTTCCCCTTGCCCTCGTCGCCCCATTGGGCGCCGACAACCACGACGCAGTGGGTCTTCGGTCCGAACATCGCCCCCCGCCCCCCAGCAAAAACGCCCCGGAATCGGGGCGTTCGAGTATCCTCCGGAGAAAGCTAGACCCCTGCTACGGGTGCGTCAACGCAGCCGATTCTCACTCTGAAGAGTGGGCCCGGCACCTCGCTGCCCTTAAGGGCAGTGCATCACTGGGCCCGGGCTCTCAGCCCGGGATGAGCGCGGCCGCAACTCCCCGGGCCACCGTTCGCACACCCTCCAGTGTCAGCCGCTCCGCCGAGTCCCGCGGCGTATGGACGATCCGTGCCGTCCCCCAATCGCCTCGCATGATGGTCACGCCCTCGCGCGCCGCGCGACTCAGCACGAGGCCGTCTACCAGCACCGGCAGCCAGCGCGCCCGCCGCGCACCGAGGGCGGTGGCTACCCGCTCGATGGTGGGCCCGGCGCGATGGACGAAGGCGATCGTGCCGCCGCGATCGTCGATACCATCGAAGTTGACGATACACGTGTCGCCGAGCAGGTTGGCCCGCTCCCGCCCGAGCGCCCGGGCGCCGAGGAGGCCGTATTCCTCGGCATCGGGCAACAGCACGCCGACTCCCGCTTCCGGCGGCAGGGCGTCGAGCGTGGCGAGGACGGCTAGCACCCCTGCCGCGTTGTCGACCGCGCCCGGCGAATGATTGGTCACACCGTTGGCCGCAAGCAACAGGATGCCTGCCACGCCGGCGGCGCCGACGATCACGTCGGGCATGCCCGCGTGCAGCGGACCGAGCGACGCGCGCACCGCCAGGGCGAGGAGCTCGAGCCCCCCGAGGATCGCCAGCGCGGCGGCCACGAGGCGGGTGGCCATCGAGAGGGGCTGGCCCTTCGAGTCGTAGTGGGCGACGAGCCACACCGCGACGCGAGCCCGGGGGCGGACCGCGATCAGATTGACGCCCTCGAGCGGCGTCCGCCCGAGGCGGTGGAGCAGCGATCGCGCCGTGAACCGGTGCTCCATCACCACGAACCCGCGCCCCGCGAGCTCGCGTTTCAGCATTTCCCGGATCTGCTGGTTCGCCGCCGTTCCGGTGAGCCTCGGGAGCGCGATGGCCGCGAGCAGCGCCCGGTAGTCCGTCACGCGGCGACGAGTCTTGCCACCCGCTCCCGATCCGACGCTGCCACCGGCGCGAGCGGCGGACGCACCGGCCCGCCGTACAGCCCTCCTCCCACGGCGTCCATCGCGGCCTTCACGCCCGCGGGCCCGAGCTTCCCCACGATCTCCCGGTCGAGGGGTGCGAGGCGCTCCTGGAGCTTCCCCGCGCCCTCTCGGTCGCCGGCGCGAAAGGCGGCGAACACCTGGGCACAGAGCGCCCCTGCGAAACAGGCCACGGCGAGGATGCCCCCGTCGCAGCCCAGCTCCAGCGCGGCATACAAGAGCGAGCCTGAGCCGGCAAAGACCGACCACCGCGGGACGGCGTCGCGGTATGCCGCGAGGTTCTTCGCGTCTCCCGACGAGTCTTTGACGCCGATGATGTTGGTGTGTGCCGCGAGCTGTCGCAGCAGGCCGGCGGCGATAGGCAGGTGCGTGTACTTGGGGATGTTGTAGACCAGCAGCGGCACCGGGCTCGCGTCCGCCACGGCCCGATAGTAATCCGCGAGGCTCGCGGGAGAGACGGCGGCGGAGAAGTACGCGGGAGGCCGCACGAGGACGGCGTCCGCGCCCTCCGTCGCGGCCGCCCGGGTCAGCGCCACCGCCTGTCGGGTGGACTCCCCGCCCGTCCCCGCGACGAGCCAGCCCTTGTCCGGCAACACCTCACGCACCCACGCGACCATGCGGCGCTGCTCATCGGCGTCGAGCAAGGCCGATTCCCCGGTCGAGCCCGCCACCACCACCCCATCGAGCCCCGCCGCGACGAGCCGGGTCACGTTGTGGCGCAGGTGGACGGGAGCGACCTCACCCGTCGTGCTGTCGAACGGCGTCGTGATGGGGGCGAGCACCCCGGCGAGCTGCCGCTCCGTCACTGGCCGGGAGTCGCCTCCGCGGGCGTTGCGGTGCGCGGGCGGCGGCGCAGCGAGCGCATCTGCTTCTCGAAGTCAGCCGGGTCCGTGGTCGCGGCGAGGGCGGTCTCGTACGTCACCACCTCGTCCGCCACCAGGTCCATGAGGTGCTGATCGAACGTCTGCATGCCGTACTCGTCCCGTGCCTCGCGGACGTACTCGGGCAGGTCCGCGGTTCGGCTCGGGTCCTTGATCAGCTCGCGCACCTCGCTGGTGCAAATCAGGATCTCCACGGCCGCCACCCGCCCGTGGCCGTCGGCACGCGCGAGCAGCCGCTGCGACACGACGGCCTGCAGCGCTTCGCACAACCGCAGCCGGGCGACCTCCTGCTCTTCCGCCGGGAACATCGAGACGATCCGGCTCACCGTGGTCACCGCATCGGGGGTGTGCAGCGTCGAGATGACGAGGTGCCCCGTTTCGGCGGCCTTCAGCGCGGTGTCGATGGTCTCCGCGTCGCGCATCTCGCCGATCAAGACCACGTCCGGGTCCTGGCGCAGCGCGGCGCGGAGCCCCGCGCGGAAGTCGTCCGTATCGACCCCGATCTCGCGCTGGGTCACGGAGCAGTTGATGTCGCGGTGCAGGAACTCGATCGGATTCTCCAGCGTGACGATGTGCTTGTTCTGCGTCTGGTTGATATAGTTCACCATGGCCGCCATGGTCGAGCTCTTCCCCGAGCCCGTCACCCCGGTCACGAGAATCATCCCGCGCTCGGCCGCCGCGACGCTCGCGAGGATCGGCGGCAGCTTGAGGGTATCGAACGTCGGCACGTCGAACGGGATCACGCGCATCACGATCATGAACGAGGAGCGCTGCCGCAGGATGTTCACGCGGAACCGCCCGACGCCGGGCATGCCCCAGGAGCAGTCGTAATCGCGCAGCCGGTCGATCCGGCCGCGGTCCTCGTCGCTCGGAAGCAGGTGCTGCGCGATCGCCTTCGTCTGCTCCGGCGTCAGGCGATGCTTCGTGAGGGGCACCAGTTTCCCGTCGATGCGGGCGCGGAACACGTCCCCGGCTTTGACGTGGAGGTCGGACGCCCCGCGGTCGATCGCCGCCTTGATGATCTGCTCGATGCCGCGCGGTTGCCCGACGGCGGCGCCCGCACGGGCGCTCTTGGCTTTTTCGTCCACTAGGATCCGGCCTCCATTAGTATCCGGCCTCCAGGTCAACCGTGTTGGCGAGCGGGGACCCTGCAAGATAGCGCCGGATGTTCTCCACGATCAGCCCTGTCTCGCGCTCCCAGAACCGCGCCGTCACGGCGGCGACATGAGGGCTGACGAGCACGCGCGGATGACGCCAGAGCGGGTGGCCCGCCGGGAGCGGCTCCGTGGCGAAGACATCCAACGCGGCGCCGAGGAGACGAGAGGCGTCAAGGAGGTCGAGCAAGGCCGTTTCATCCAAGAGCGTCCCGCGAGAGACGTTGACGACGATCGCGCCCTGAGGTAGCTGCTCGAGGACTCTGCGGGTCACGGCCCCCCGCGTCTCCGCAGTGTGGGGCGCGGCGATCACCAGACAGTCGCTTTCGGCGGCGAGCCGCGGGAGGTCGCCCAGCCCTCCCACCCAGCGGACGCCGGGCGGCCCCCCGCGTGCCGGCCGCCGCCGCACGCCCGCCACGCTCATGCCGAGGGCCACCCCCCGCCGCGCAATCGCGGCGCCGATGCCGCCCAAGCCGAGCACCCCGAGGCGCAGCTCGCCAAGCTCCCGGACGCGGACCTCCAGATCCGCAAACGCCTGCCTGGCCCATCGCTCCGCCGCCTGGAACTCCCGCATGCGATCGAGGCCGCGGGCGAAGTAGGCGATGGCGGCGATGGTCCAGTCGGCGATCGGCTCGGCGTGCACCGCCGCCGAGTTGGTGAGCACGACCCCGCTTCCGGCGAGGTGCGGCAGGCTGGCTCCCACGCCGGCCGTGCCGGAGTGCGCCCACTTGAGCGTGCCCGCGCCCGCCGCCACGACTCCCCGCGGGACGCCGTAGCCGACGTAGATCTCCGCACCGCGGGCGGCGGCCACCGCCTCCGGAGTGCCCGAGCCCCCGTCTCCGTCCGAAGTGGCAGCCGCCTGGACGACGACGACCTCCCAGCCGGACCCCAGCGCCGCGCGAATCGCCTGCGTGCTCGCCGGCGGGATCCGCCAGGCGGCGAGCGGCGACGCGAGATCGACGACGAGCCGCCGGGGGGGCCGGGGGGGCGTCACTCGCCGGTGGACACGGTCCGCACGCCGGGTTGGTGGAGCAGCGCCACCATCACCTCGTCGTGGAGCCGCTTGGGCCCGACCAGCGTGAAGTCGATCACCAGGTCCACGTTCTCGCGACGGCTCGCCTGCCGCTCGATCTCGAGTCCCGTCCGGCGCACGACGGCCTCGAGCTCGTCCAGCGCCTTGGGGTCCGGGTGGGCATGCACCGACAACGTGCTCCGCGTGGATTGCCGCGCCACCAACCGCTCGACGCGCCCGAGCCCCCGCAGCACCACCAGGACGAGCAGCGTCGTGCCGGCCGCTTCCCAGTAGAACGTCGCGCCGAGGGCGACCCCGATGGCGGCGACCACCCAGATGGTGGCCGCGCTCGTGAGGCCGACGACCGCGCCGCGGGCGTGCAGGATCGTGCCCGCGCCGATGAACCCCACGCCCGTCACGATCTGCGCGGCGATCCGGGTCGGGTCGGCGGTGCCGGCGGCCATCGTGATCGAGAGCTTGGTGTAGAGCATCGAGCCGATGCAAATCAGGATGTTGGTCCGCAGACCCGCGGGTTTGCCGCCGAGCTCCCGCTCGAGACCGATGGCGCCCCCGAACAGCGTCGCGAGGCACAGCTGGAGGAACAGCTCCAGCCGGAACAGCTCCACCATGCGTTCCGCGAACTGGGCCATCAGACCGTCCCCCCTCCCTGGTCCGCACCCTCGAGGAAGCCCATCCGGCGGCGTACCTGGGTCATGGTGCGGCGCGCGAGGGCGCGGGCCTTCGCCGCGCCGGCCCGGAGCAGATCCGCCACCCTGCGCGGCTCCGCCTGCAGCCGCTCTGCCCGCTCGCGGATGGGGGTGAGCGCGGCTATCATATTGTCCGCCAGCACCCGCTTGCAGTCGAGACAGCCCCATCCTGCGGTGCGGCAGTTGTGCGCCACCAGCGTGAGCGTGTCCGGCGGCGAGAAGCCCTGGTGAATGGTGAAGATGTTGCAGATGTCAGGGTTGCCCGGGTCCTTCCGCGTGACCCGTGCCGGATCGGTGGCCGCGGGCTTGAGCTTCTCCCAGATGGTCTCGGGCGCGTCGAAGAGGGCGATCGTGTTGCCGAGGCTCTTCGACATCTTGGCCTGGCCGTCGAGCCCCAAGACTCGCTTCGCGGTCGACAGCAGCGCCTGCGGCTCGGGGAACGAGAACCCGTTCGCGAACCGCGTGTTCCAGCGGCGCGCGATCTCTCGCATCAGCTCGAGATGCTGGAGCTGGTCTTCGCCCACCGGCACGAGGGTTGCCTCGTACAGCAGCACGTCGGCCGCCTGGAGCACGGGATAGTTCAGGAGTCCCGCCGGCACGCTCTCCTGACGCTGCGCTTTGTCCTTGAACTGCGTCTGCCGCTCGAGCTCGCCCAGGGGCGTGACGGTGTTGAGGAGCCAGTACAGCTCCGCGTGCTCGGGGACGTGCGATTGCACGAAGACGACGGCCCGCGCCGGATCAATGCCGGACGCGAACAACCCGATCGCCATGTCGGTCGTGCGCTGGGCCAGCGTCGCCGCGTCGTAGGGTTGCGTCACGGCGTGCAGGTCCACCACGCAGAACAGGCAGTCGTGCTGGTGCTGCAGCTTGACCCAGTTCTGGACAGCGCCGAGGTAATTGCCGATGTGCAGCTCGCCCGAGGGCTGGATGCCGGAGAACACGCGCGCCATGGGCTCACAACCTACGCCGGTGGAGGTCGGCGCCGCAAGGTGCGAGAACTCAATGACTTAGTCGATGTCGCGAGACAGGCCGCGGAGCGCGCCGCGCGCTTCCTGCGCAACGCCCCGCCGGCGAGCAGCCGGGACTGGATCGAGAAAGGTCGCTCCGACTTCGTGACCGAGGCGGATCGGCACGCGGAGGCGCTGATCGCCGAGATGCTGGCGCTTGCGGTGCCGGAGTCGCGTGTCGTGGGAGAGGAGCTGTCGCCGGCCGTCGCGCGTGTGGGCGAGGTAGTCTGGATCGTGGACCCGCTCGACGGCACGACCAACTTCCTGCACGGCTACCCCCAGTACGCGGTTTCGATCGGGGCGTTGGTGGAGGGGGCATTGGGAGTCGGCGTGGTGCATGACGTGGCGCGAGATCGCGTGTATTGGGGCGCGAGCGGGCTCGGCGCCTGGGAGGGCGAGCGACGGCTCCACGTGTCCAGGCTCACCGAGCCGCGGCATGCCCTCGTCGGCACCGGGTTCCCGTTCAAGAATCTGCCGCTGCTGCAACGCTACCTCGATCAGTTCGGCGCCGTGATGGGAGCGACGAGCGGCATCCGGCGCGCGGGCGCGGCGGCGCTCGACCTCGTGGACGTGGCGGCCGGCCGGCTCGATTGCTTCTGGGAGCTGACCCTCGCCCCATGGGACGTGGCCGCCGGCGTGGTGCTCGTCCGCGAGGCCGGCGGCGTGGTGACGACGCTGGACGGGTCACCCGATGTGTTGCAGCACGGGTCGGTGGTCGCCGGAAATCCGACGCTGCACCACTGGCTGATGGATCTCTTGAGGAGCGCATGAGAATGCGGAATGCGGAATGCGGAGTGCGGAATGGAGGGACGCCCTGAGGGAACCGATGCCGTCTCCTCTCATCGAATGCGTCCCCAATTTCTCCGAAGGTCGCGACTCCGCTACCATCGAGGCCCTCCGCGCCGCGCTCACGAGCGTCCCCGGCGTGCGGCTGCTCGACGTTCAGGCCGACGCGGCCCACAACCGTTCCGTCTTCACGCTCGTGGCCCCGCCCGACGCCGCGGTCGAAGCGGCGCTCGCCGCCATGCGTGTCGCGACCGAGCGCATCGACCTGACGCGACACACCGGCGAGCACCCCCGGATGGGCGCGACCGACGTCGTGCCGTTCGTGCCGGTGCGCGACGCCACGATGGACGACTGCGTCGCTCTCGCCCGCCGGCTCGCCGAGCGGGTTGCCGTGGAGCTCCAGATTCCCGTCTACCTGTACGCGAAGGCGGCCACCCGCCCGGAGCGCGAGCGCCTACCCGACATCCGTAAGGGGGAGTTTGAGGCCCTGCGTGATCGCATCGGGAAGGATCCGGCCGCCGATCCCGATGTCGGACCCAAGCGGATCCACCCCACCGCCGGTGCGACGGCCATCGGGGCGCGGCCGTTCCTGGTCGCGTTCAACATCTACCTCGATACGACCGACGTGACGATCGCCAAGGACATCGCGAAGCGGATCCGCGCGTCGGGCGGGGGGCTCCCGGCGGTGCAGGCCTCCGGGTTCGAGGTGGAGGGGAAGGCTCAGGTCTCGATGAACCTCTTGGACATCGACACGACGTCCCCGGCGACGGTGTTCGCCGCCGTCGAATCGGCGGCCCGGGAACGCGGGGTGGGGATTCTGAAGAGCGAGGTGGTGGGGCTGATCCCGGAGCGCGCCGTGCTCGGTGCGGGAGCGGCCTCGCTGAAGCTCCCCGATCCCGAGGCTCACCTGCTCGAGCCCAAGATCCGGGCTGCCGAGGGTCCCACGCTCGACGGCTGGCTCGACGACCTGGCGGGGGGGGCGCCGGTGCCCGGCGGCGGGAGTGCCGCCGCGCTGGCGGGCGCGCTCGCCGCCGCGCTCGTCGCCATGGTGGCGCGGCTCACGATCGGGCGGAAGGCTTATGCCGACGTGCAGCAGCGCGTCGCGGAGATCCTGGCCGAAGCCGACGCCCTGCGCGCCCAGCTCCGCCGTCTCGCGGACGACGACGCCGCCGCGTACGCGAAGGTCAGCGCGGCCTACCGGCTCCCGAAAAACGATTCCCGCCGGACCCGTGCGGCGGACGAAGCGCTCATCGGGGCGGCACAGACGCCGCTCGCGATGGCCCGCGGTGCCGCGCGGCTGCTCGCGCTCGCGAACGAGATCGGGACCCTGGGCAATCGGAACGCACACTCCGACGCCAAGGTCGGTGAAGCGCTGGCCCGCGCGGCGCTCGCGGGGGCGGTGGAGAACGTCCGGGTGAACGTGGCGTCGCTGTCGGAGCCGGGGCTCGGGAAGTCGCTGCTCGAAGAGGCGAACCGATTGGAAAGGGCAGTCAGTCGGCCGTCGTGAGCACCCGCGGCGGCCCGCCGTTGTCGAGAACGGCCACGGTATGCTCGAAGTGGGCGGACAGCGACCCGTCTTCGGTCACCACCGTCCACTTGTCGTCCAGGGTGCGGATGTCCGCACCGCCGACGTTCACCATCGGCTCGATGGCGAGTGTCATTCCGGGCATGAGCCGGGGGCCGCGTTTCGGCTTGCCGTAGTTCGGCACCTGCGGGTCCTCGTGGAATGCCGAGCCGATCCCGTGCCCGACCAGCTCCCGCACCACCGAGTAGCCCGCTCCTTCCGCCACCCGCTGCACCGCGTGGCCGATGTCCCCCACGTGGTTGCCGGCCCGCGCCTGGGCGACGCCCGCGGCCAGGGCCTCCTGAGTCACCGCGAGCAACCGCTCGGCCTGGGGGCTGACCGTCCCGACGGGGAAGGTCGCGGCCGAGTCCGCGTGCAGGCCGTCGAGCCACACGCCGACGTCCACGCTCAGGACATCGCCGTCCTTGAGGACGCGGCGCGGCGAGGGGATGCCGTGGACGACCTCCTGGTTGATCGACGTGCACAGGGTGGCGGGGAAGTCGTACAGGCCCTTGAACGACGGTCGGGCGCCGGGGTGTGACCGGATGAAGTCCTCCGCGGCGCGGTCGAGCTGCTCGGTCGACATGCCGGGGCGCGCCTGACGCGCGACCAGGGCCAGCGTCTGCGCCACGATGCGGCCGGCGGCGGCCATCGTCTCGATCTCGCGTGGCGACTTGATGGTGATCATCGCCCGATGATCCGCCGGATCTCGGTCGCGATCGCGTCCACGGTGCCGGTCCCGGGCACGCGGTGCACAATGCCGCGTTGGGCGAAGTGGGCGATGAGCGGCGCGGTGTCGCGCTGGTACACCTGGAGCCGGGTCTTGATGGCCTCCGCCGTGTCGTCGGACCGGCCTTCCTGCGCCGCCCGGCTCGTCATCCGGCGCACCAGCTCTTCCTCGGGCACGTCCAGCAGCAGGATGTGGTTCAGGCGCTGGCCGCGCTCCCCCAGGGTCCGATCCACGAGCTCGGCTTGGGCGGCGGTGCGGGGGAAGCCGTCGAGCACCGCGCCCTGCTGCCCTTGGGGCTTCGCGAGCTCTTCCTTGATCAGGGAGAGAATGACGGCATCGGGGACGAGCTTCCCTTCGTCCATGAACTTCTTGGCCTCGCGACCGAGCGGGGTCCCGGTCGTGACCGCGGTGCGGAGGATGTCCCCCGTCGTGATCTTCGGCAGCCCGAGCCGCTCCGCGAGGATCTTGCCCTGTGTGCCCTTCCCCGAGCCCGGCGCGCCTAAGAGGAGGATGAACACCGCACGCCTACATGTACCGCTGGCGGCCGCGGAACTTGACGCGCCCTTCCTTCATGAACCCATCGTAATGCCGCAACAGCAGGTGCTGCTGCACCTGCGTGACGGTGTCGAGCGCGACCCCCACCACGATGAGCAGCGCCGTGCCGCCGAAGCCGAACGGCATGTTGAAGGTGTTCGAGACCACGATCGGCAGCATGGCCACGACCGTGAGAAAGATGGCACCCGGGAAGGTGATGCGGGACAGCACGTCGTCGATGTAGTCCGCCGTGGCGGCGCCGGGCTTCACGCCCGGGATGAAGCCGCCCTGCTTCTTCAGGTTCTCCGCCAGATCCACTGGGTTGAAAATGATCGACGTGTAGAAGTAGGCGAAGAAAATGATCAACAGCGCGCTCGTGATCAGGTACACCGGCGACGTGACGCTGAAGTACTCGGCGAGGTGCTTCAGCGTCTGATTGCCGCTGAACGCGGCGATCGTCCCGGGGACGATGATGAGCGATTGCGCGAAGATGATCGGCATCACGTTCGCGGTGTTGAGCCGCAGCGGGATGAACGTCTTCTGGCCCTCGCGGATGCGGCCTCGCCCCATCACCTTGCGCGGGATCTGAATGGGGATGCGCCGCGCCGCGACCGTGACCGCCACCGTGCCCGCGACCACGAGCACCATGACCGCGAGCACGATGATGAGCTTCGGAAACGTCAGGCTGCGCGCCTGGAGGGCGTCGATGGTGCGGATCGTCTCGGGCCAGATGCGCTCCACGATCGAGAAGAAGATCAGGAGGCTCGCCCCGTTGCCGATGCCGCGCTCCGTGATCTGCTCGCCCAGCCACATGACGAAGACACCGCCGGTGGTGAGCGTGAGCACCGTCGTCAACCGGAAAAAGAACCCCGGCGACGCCACGGCCCCCGGAATCTGCTCCGTGAAGAGCGCGTACCCGTAGGCTTGGAACAGGCACAGCACGACGGTGAGGTAGCGCGTCCATTGCGTGAGCTTTTTCCGCCCCTCCTCGTCGCGCTGCATCTTCTCGACGACCGGGAACACGGGCGCGGCCAGCTGGAACACGATGCTCGCCGAGATGTACGGCATGATGCCGAGCGCGAACACCGTCGCGCGGCCGAAGCTCCCGCCGGCGAACAGGTCGTACAGGCTGAACAGGGTGCCCTGACCCTGGTTCCGCAGGAAGTCGGCGAGGGCCTGGACGTTCACCCCGGGGGTCGCGATGTGCGCCCCGACGCGGTACACGACCAGGCACAGGAGCGTGAAGAGGATCTTCTCCTTCAGCTCCGGGACCTTGAACAGGTTGGGCAGCCGCGGCGCGGTCATCGGGGGCTCAGCTCGCGATGGTGCCGCCCGCCTGCTCGATCTTCGAGCGGGCCGAGGCCGACACCGTCACGCCCTTCACGCTGAACTTGCGTTGCACGTCCCCCATGCCGAGCAGCTTGATCGGGCGGTCCGGCCGGCGCACCAGCCCCGCGCCGAACAGCGTGTCCGGCGTGACCTCGACGCCCTCGGCGAGCTGGCCCAGGTGCCGGACGTTCACCACCTGGGCGGGCTGCTTGAACGGGTTCGTGAAGCCCCGCTTCGGGATGCGGCGGATGAGCGGCATCTGCCCGCCCTCGAACCCGGGGCGTACCTTCCCGCCCTGGCGCGCCGTCTGGCCCTTGCCGCCCCGCCCCGCCGTCTTGCCGATCCCCGAGCCCGGCCCGCGCCCCTTGCGGATGCGCGCGCGGTGTGAGCCGGGTGGCCTCCGCAGCGTCGACAGCGTGATGCGCGGGAGCTCGGGGCCGGGCGCCTTCGCCCGCGGCTTCGCCTTTGGTCTCGCCCTCGTCTTCATCTTGGTCTTCGCCTTCGGCTTCGCCATCGCCTATTCCCCTGCCTTCGCCTTCGCGGGTGTCACTTGGACCAGGTGGCGCACCTGATACAGCATCCCCCGGAGCGACGGGCGATCCTGCTTCACGACCACGGCCTGGTGGTGCTTCAAGCCCAACGCCTCAAGCGTCCGCCGCTCGAACGCGGGCCGCCCGATCCCGGAACGGACCTGGAGGATCCGCAGCTCGCCCTTGCCTGGCGGCGGCAGCGGCCGGTCGCGGCCCGGCTTGCGTTTGCGGTACTTCCGCGTGGGCGGCAGCCTAGCCATGGGCCACTTCCTGGCGCGCCCGGTACGGGATGGCCTCGAGCTCGACGCCGCGCTCCTTGGCGACACGCCGCGCGGTCGTCAGATGCTGGAGTGCGTCCAGCGTGGCCCGCACCATGTTGTGCGGGTTGGTGGAGCCGAGGCTCTTGGTGAGGATGTCGCGCACGCCGGCGCACTCGAGCACGGCGCGCACGGGCCCGCCGGCGATGACGCCGGTCCCGGACGCGGCCGGCTTGAGCAGCACGCGCCCGGCGCCGTGGTGACCGATGATCTCATGCGGGATGGTCGTACCCGCGAGCGGGACCTCGACCATGCGGCGGCGGGCGGCTTCGACGGCCTTGCGAACCGCCTCGCTCACCTCGTTCGCCTTGCCGGTGGCCATCCCGACGCGTCCCTGCCCGTCGCCCACGGCGACGAGCGCGTTGAAGCCGAACCGCCGGCCGCCCTTCACGACCTTCGCGACGCGGTTGATGGAAATGACGTTCTCGATGAGCCCGTCGCCCTCGCGCTGTCGCTCGCTCGAATCGCGCCGCTCCCCGCCGCGCCCCCGACCCCGGCCCCCCCGGCCCCGTCCACGTCCGCCTCCACCGCCTCCGCCGCCACCACCGCCACCAGCTCCACCACCTCCACCACCTCCACTACTTCCACCACCCGGCACCCCGGCAGGGCGCGCGTCATGCGTCGCCTCGCCACCCGCGTGCGCCGTTTCCGCCGGCTCAATCGTCCCGGGGCCTGACGGCCCGGGCTGCTGTTCGAGGGTCATTAGAGCTCCAATCCGCCTTTGCGAGCGCCGTCGGCGACCGCCTTCACGCGCCCGTGATACTGGTAGCCACCGCGGTCGAACACGACCTTGGTAATCCCCTTCTCCTTGGCCTTGGCGGCGAGCAGCCGTCCCAGCCCGAAGCTCTTCGCGGTCTTGCCCTTGCCGTCGACCTGGAGGCCCTCGGAGGTGTCCGCCGCCCCCACCAGCGTGACGCCACGCGCGTCGTCCACGATCTGCGCGTAGATGTGCTTCGACGAGCGGAACACGACGAGGCGCGGCCGCTCGGCGCTGCCCGCCACCTTGCGCCGCACCCGCAGGTGCCGCCGGTAACGGCGGCTGTCCCGCGTCCGCACCTTATGGATCGTTCGCATGGGCTATTTCGCCGCCTGGGCGGTCTTGCCGGCCTTGCGCCGGACCTGCTCGCCCACGTAGCGGATCCCCTTTCCTTTGTAGGGCTCGGGCGGCCGGATCGCGCGGATCTCCGCCGCCACCTGGCCCACGAGCTCCTTGTCCACGCCCTCGACCTTGACGAGAACGTTGTTATCCACCGAGATCTTGATCCCCTGCGGCGCGTGATACGGCACCGGATGGGAGAAGCCGACGACGAGCTGCACGCCGAACGGTTTCGGCTCCGCTTTGTAACCCACCCCTTGGATCTCGAGCGCCTTGGCGAATCCCTTGGTGACGCCGTCCACCATGTTGGCGACGAGCGTGCGTGTGAGTCCGTGGAGCGCCTTGTGTCGGCTCTCGTCGGAGGGCCGCCGCACGATGATCGCTTCGCCTTCCACCGCCACGGCCAGCTCGGCGTGGACGAGCCGGCTGATCTCGCCCTTGGGGCCCTTCACGGTGATCCGCAGGCCGTCGAGCTGCGCGGTCACGCCCTTGGGCATAGGGACCGGCTTCCTGCCGATGCGCGACATGAGGCCCGCCTCCTACCAGATCACGGCGAGCAGCTCACCACCCACCCGGGCGGTGCGCGCTTCGCGGTCGGTCATGAGCCCCTGGGGCGTCGAGAGGATCGCCATCCCGAGACCGTTCTTGACGCGTGGGATCTCGCGCGCCTTGACGTAGCGGCGCAGGCCGGGCGCGGACACGCGCTGCAGCTCGCGGATGACCGGGGCGTCGTTGTGGTACTTGAGGTAGAGCCGCAGCAGCCCGTGACGCCCATCGTCCAGCACCTTGAAGTCCTGGACGTAGTGGTTGTCGCGGAGCAGCCGCGCGATCTCGACCTTCAGCTTCGACACCGGCATGTCGACCCGGCGGTGCCCCGCCTGGCAGGCGTTGCGTACCCGGGTCAGCATATCGGCGACGGGATCAATCACACTCATCTCGCGTTCCGTCCTTTACCAGCTGGCTTTGCGCACGCCGGGAATTTCCCCGCGCAGCGCGAGCTCGCGGAAACAAATGCGGCACAGCCGAAACTTGCGGAGCGTGCCCCGGCTGCGGCCGCAGCGCTGGCACCGGTAGTAGCCCCGCACTTTGAACTTCGGCTTCCGCTTGACCTTCTCCATCCACGTCTTCTTCGCCATGACTCCCTCGTCTCCTAGGCGACGACCGCGACAGGGGCTTCGCCCCGGAAGGGCATCCCCAGCTCGCGCAGCAACGCCAGGGCCGTGTCGTCCCGCCCGGCGCTGGTCACGAGCGTGATATCCATCCCGTGGATCTTCTCGACCTTGTCGTAGTCGATCTCCGGGAAGATCATCTGCTCCTTGATGCCGATCGTGTAGTTCCCCCGACCGTCGAAGCTATCGGTCGGGAGCCCGCGGAAGTCGCGCATGCGCGGCAGCGCGATGCTGATGAACCGGTCCAGGAACTCGTACATTCGGGCCGCTCGCAACGTCACCGAGCAGCCGACCGGCATGCCCTCGCGCAGGTTGAAGTTGGCGATGGCCTTCTTGGCGCGCGTCACCACGGGCTGCTGCCCCGTGATGGCGCCGAGCTCGGCCACGGCCGCCTCGAGCGCCTTGGGGTTCTTGGACGCGTCCCCCATCCCGACGTTGAGCACGACCTTCACGAGCTTCGGAATCTCGTGGGGGTTCGTCAGGCCGAACTGCTGCGCGAGCTTGGGCCGCACCCGCTGCTCGTAGAACTCGTGCAAGCGGGGCGGCGGCGCGGGCTCGGGCGGCGGGCCTTCGGGCTCGGCGGGGGCGGCCGGTTTGCCCTCGGCCGGCTTCTTGCCCTTCTGCCTTTCCTTCTGTTTTTCCTTCTGCTTCGGCTTGGGCGCCGCCGGGGCCTCCGCAGGAGCGACGTCGGCGGCCTGCGGCTCCGGACCCCGGGGCGTCGCCCCGGGGTCAGCCTGGCCGGCCTGCGTCGGTTCCTTCTCTTTCGTGTCCGCCATGGGGCTATTTCGCTTTCACGCGCGGAATCGGCTGGCCGGACTTGACCGCAATCCGCTCCACCGTGCCATCCTTGTCCGCGCGCCGCCGGACGCGCGTGGGCTCCCCGGACTTGGGGTCGAGCAGCATCACCTTCGACGCCGCGATCGGCGCCGTCAGCTCGATGATGCCGCTCTCCTCGTTCGGGTTCGTGGCGCGCTTGTGCTTCTTCACGATGTTCACACCCTCCACCTCCACCCGGAATTCCTTGGGGAAGACGCGGAGCACCTTGCCTTCCTTCCCACGATGCTCGCCCGAGATCACCCGCACCGTGTCGCCCTTGGTGATGTGCAGCTTGTGGCGCTCGGGCTCGCGGGCGTCGGCGCGCGCGCGGCTCTTCTTGTAGACGAGCGGCTTCATGTCAGATCACCTCCGGCGCGAGCGAGACGATCTTCATGAATCGCTTGTCGCGCAGCTCGCGCCCCACCGGCCCGAAGATGCGGGTCGCCCGGGGCTCGCCCTGGTCGGTGATGAGCACGGCGGCGTTCTCGTCGAACCGGATGTAGGAGCCATCCTTGCGCTTGGTCTCCTTGGCCGTGCGCACGATCACCGCCTTCACCACCTCGCCCTTTTTGATCTGGCCGGTGGGGATGGCGTCCTTGATCGTGACGACGACGATGTCGCCCAGCCCCGCGTAGCGGCGCTTGGACCCGCCGAGCACGCGGATCACGAGCGCCCGCCGCGCGCCCGAGTTGTCCGCAATCTTGAGAATCGATTCCTGCTGCACCACGGTCCCCCCTCCCTCGTCCCGCCGCTACTTCGCGCGCTCGACGATTTCGACCACGCGCCACCGCTTGGTCTTCGACAGCGGCCGCGTCTCGACAATCCGCACCGTGTCGCCCGCCTTGGCGCCCGTCTCGTCGTGCGCGGCGACCTGCTTGCTGCGGACGATCTGCTTGCCGTAGAACGCGTGCGCGAAGCGGCGCACGAGTGAGACCGTGACGGTCTTCTGCATCTTGTCGCTCACCACCACGCCCGTCCGAACTTTGCGCCGCCCCCTCATGCCCGCTTCCTCTCTGCCAGAATGGTGTTGATCCGCGCGATCTCGCGACGCATGGCGCGCAGCCGCAGCGGGTTCTCGAGCGCCTCGGTGGCGCGGCGGAATCCCAGGCGGAAGCGCTCTTCGGTCAGAATGGCGAGCTGTTGCTCCAGCTCCTCGGTCTTCATCTCCCGCAGCGCTTCGGGCTTCTTCCGCGGCATCTCAGCGCTCCTCCCGCTTCACGAACTTCGACTTGATCGGCAGCTTGGCGGCCGCGAGCGCCAGCGCCTCGCGGGCCAGATTCTCGGCGATCCCCTCGAGCTCGAACAGCACCCGGCCCGGCTTCACGACCGCCACCCACCCCTCGGGATTCCCCTTCCCCTTCCCCATGCGCGTCTCGGCGGGCTTCTTGGTGATCGGCTTGTCGGGAAACAGGCGGATCCACACCTTGCCGCCCCGCTTCATCTCGCGCGTGAGCGCCACGCGCGAGGCCTCGATCTGGCGGTTCGTGATCCACCCCGGCTCGAGCGCCATGAGGCCGTAATGGCCGAACGCGACGGTGTTGCCGCGCGTGGCCATGCCCTTCGTGCGGCCTTTGAACCGCTTGCGGAACTTGACGCGCTTCGGTGCGAGCATCGCCTCCCCCTCCCCCTCGTCAGACGCCCGTCGAGTACGTCCGGCCCGACAGCTCCTCGGTCATCTCACGCGTGAAGATCCACACCTTCACGCCGATGGTGCCGTAAGTCGTCTTGGCCGTCGACGTCGCGTAGTCGATGTCGGCGCGGAGCGTGTGCAGCGGCACCCGCCCCTCGTGGTAGCCTTCGGTGCGCGCGATCTCGGCGCCGCCCAGGCGACCCGCCGTCTTGATCTTGATGCCCTGCGCCCCCATCCGCATCGCGCTCTGCACCGACCGCTTCATGGCGCGCCGGAACGAGATGCGCTGCGTCAGCTGATGCGCCACCGAGTCCGCCACGAGCTGGGCGTCGAGCTCCGGCCGCTTGATCTCTTCGACGTTGATGCCCACTTCCTTGCCGGTGAGCTGGGCGAGCTCGTCGCGCAGCTTATCCACCTCCGCCCCGCGCTTGCCGATCACCACGCCCGGGCGGCCTGTGTGCACCGTCACCGTGACCTTCCCCGGCTTGCGCTCGATGTGAATGTCGGCGATGGCCGCGTGAGAGAGCCTGGTCTTCAGGTACTTTCGGATCAGGTCGTCTTCCTTCAGGAGCTCGGGGAAGTCGTGGCGCGCGTAATAGCGCGAGCGCCACGGCTTGATGATCCCGAGCCGGAACCCATACGGGTGTGTTTTCTGGCCCACTTACCTGCTCTCCTTCTTCTTTTTGGACTTCGTCGCCTTCTTTGCCTTCGTCGGCTTGCGCCTCTTCGCACCCGCCCGTACGGGCGGGGCTACGGCTTCCGCTTTCGCCCCGGCCTTGGCGGGCGGGGCCTTGGGCGCCCGGGACTCCGTGTCCCCTTCCACGTGGATCTCCACGTGGCTCGTGCGCTTCTTGATGGGTGTCGCCCGGCCCATCGCCGCCGGGGTGAACCGCTTGAGCGTCGGCCCTTCGTTCACCACCGCGTACTTGACGCGCAGCCGATCCACGTCGAGCGCCGTGTTCTCGCGCAGCGCCCGCTGCTCGGCGTTCGCGACCGCCGACTTCAGCACCTTATGGATCTGCTTCGCGGCCAGCTTCTTCGAAAACCGCAGGATGGCGTACGCCTGCGGCACGGCCTGGCCCCGGATCTGGTCGATCACGAGGCGCATCTTCCGCGCCGACTGGCGCACCGTCCGCTGGATCGCTCGCGCTTCCATGGCCTAGGGTGCCTTGGGCGGCGCTTCGGCGGCCGCGGCCGCGGCCTCTTCGCGCTCCTGCGCCGAGCCCTTGGCCGAGTGCCCGCGGAACAGGCGCGTCGCCGCGAACTCGCCCAGCTTGTGCCCCACCATGTTCTCGGTGATGTACACCGGGAGGAACTTGTTCCCGTTGTGCACCGCGAGCGTGTGGCCCACGAAGTCGGGCGTGATGGTCGAGCGCCGCGACCACGTCTTGAACACCTTCTTCTCGTTCTTCTCGTTCAGGGCCTGGATCTTGACGAGCAACGATGGCTCGACGTAGGGGCCCTTTTTGACGCTCCGCCCCATTATTGTGTCGCCTTCCCGCGCTTGCGTCCGCGCACGATCAGTTTCGTCGACGGCTTCTTCTTGTGTCGCGTCTTCTTCCCCTCGACTTTGCCCCAGGGATTCGTGGGTGGGCGGCCGCCGGACGTCTTGCCCTCGCCGCCGCCCAGCGGGTGGTCGACGGGGTTCATCGCCACGCCGCGCACCCGCGGGTTCCGACCCAGCCAGCGGCTCTTCCCGGCCTTCCCGATCGAGAGCAGCTCGTGCTCGGGATTGCCCACCTCGCCGATCGTCGCGAGGCACTCGCCGCGCACCATCCGCATTTCGGTCGAGCGGAGGCGCAGGGTCACGTAGTTGCCTTCCTTCGCCACCACCTGGATGCCGGTGCCCGCGGAGCGCGCGAGCTGGCCGCCGCGCCCGATCTTGAGCTCCACGTTGTGCACCGTGGTGCCGAGCGGGATCTCGAACAGCGGCATCGCGTTCCCGACCCGGATGTCCGAGCCCGGGCCGGAGACGACCGTATCGCCGACGGCGAGGCCCTTGGGGGCCAGGATGTAGCGCTTCTCACCGTCGGCGTAGTGCAGCAGCGCGATGCGCGACGTCCGGTTCGGGTCGTACTCGACCGCCGCCACCTTGGCGGGAATGCCGAACTTCTCGCGCCGGAAGTCGATCCGCCGATACCGGCGCTTGTGCCCGCCGCCCTGCCAGCGGTTGGTGATGTGGCCCTTGTTGTTGCGCCCGCCGGTGCGTCGCAATGGCTCGAGCAACGACTTTTCGGGCTCCGTCTTCGTCACGTCGGCGAAGTCGGAGACCGAGCGGAACCGCGTGCCCGGCGTCATCGGTCGAAACTGTCGGATGCCCATATCAGCCCTCGAACACGGCGATCGCGTCGCCTTCTTTGAGCGTGACGATCGCCTTTTTCCAGGCCGAGCGACGGCCCGTACGGCCGGAGAGACCGCCCGTGCGGCGCCGGGCGCGCACCACCAGGGTGCGCACGTCGGTCACGGTGACCTTGAACAGCGCCTCGATGGCCGCGCGGATCTGCGGCTTGGTCGCGGCCGTGTCCACGCGGAAGGCGTACTCCTTGCGGGCCTGGTAGGCCGCCGAGGACTTCTCGGTGATGACCGGGCTCACGATCAGACGGTGCTGGTCAGGCATCTGCGCTCCCGCCCTCCCCCTCGGCCTTCGCCGGCGACTCGCTACCCTCCAGCGCCGGGAACTCCACCACCAGCGCGTCCGCCCACAGGATCTCGTACGCCGTCGCATCCGCGAACCGCATCACGTGCACGTCGGGGATGTTCCGCCCCGAGAGGTAGACGTTGTGCGCGCTCGCCGCGCCGGCCGTCAGGACCAAGACCTTCTTTTCCGCGACCCCCAGCTTGCCGAGCAGCTCGGCCAGGGTCTTGGTCTTCGGCTTCTCGTACTCGAGCGCGTCCACCACGAACAGGGCCTCCTCACGCGCCCGCGCGTTCAACGCGGACTTCTTAGCCAGCTGGCGCAGCTTCTTCGGAATCCCCAGCCGGTAGTCGCGGGGATGGGGCCCGAACACGATGCCGCCGTGCCGCCAGTGCGGCGCGCGGGTCGAGCCCTGGCGCGCCCGGCCGGTGCCCTTCTGACGCCACGGCTTCTGGTTGCCGCCCGAGACCTCGCTCCGGGTCTTGGTGTCGCTCGTCCCCTGCCGCTGGTTGGCGAGGAAGGTGACCACGGCCCGGTGCAGCGCGTGCTCGTTCACCGTGCCGTCGAACAGCGTCGCGGGCAGTCGCAGGGACTTCTTTTTCGCGCCGGCGGCGGAGTAGTGCGGCGCCTCAATCATGGCGGCTCGGGCCTCCCTGCTTGCGTACGGTCAGGAGCCCGTTCATCGGCCCCGGCACCGCGCCGCGCAGAAACAACAGATTCCGCTCGGCGTCCACCTTCACGACGCGCAAGCCCAGCTCGGTAAAGTTGCGCGCCCCCATGTGCCCGGGCATGCGCTTTCCTTTGATGATGCGCGACGGATCGGTACCCGGTGCGATCGAGCCGGGCTTGCGGTGCCGCGTATTCCCGTGGGTTTCGGGACCACCGTGGAAATGATGGCGGTGCACGACGCCCTGGAACCCCCGACCCTTGGTCACGCCCGTGACCTTGACGCGGTCGCCCTCGGCGAAGATCGCGACGGTCACCGTCTCCCCGGCCTTGGGCGCTTCTCCTGTAGAGGGCGCCGGGAAGCTCTGCAGCACCCGCGGCGCCGTCTCGAGACCCGCCTTCTTCACGTGCCCCGCCAGGGCTTTCGCGGTCCGCTTGGGCTTCTTCGTGCCGAAGCCCAGCTGGACCTGCGACTGGCCCACCTGCACCACGGGGCACGGACCCGCCTCGATGACCGTCACGGGCACGTGGGTGCCTTCCGCGTCGAACACGCGGGTCATGCCGAGTTTCCTGCCGATCAGTCCGGTCATTACGGTCGTCCGTTATCCGTCATCAGTTGTCCGTCACTGCACTTTAATTTCGACATCGACGCCCGCGGGGAGATCGAGCTTGGTCAGGGCATCGATGGTCTGGGATCGTGTATCCAGGATATCGATCAGCCGCTTGTGCGTCTTGAGCTCGAACTGCTCGCGACTCTTCTTGTCGATGTGCGGGCTGCGGAGCACGGTCCACAGCTGCCGCTTGGTGGGCAGCGGGATGGGTCCCGAGACCTGCGCCCCGGTCTTCTCCGCCGTGCGCACGATGTCGGCCGCGGCCTGATCGATCAGGGCGTGGTCGAACGCTTTGAGCCGGATCCGGATTCTGCCTGCCATGGAGTCCTCGCTACTTCAAGATCTTAGTAGCCACGCCGGCGCCGACGGTGCGGCCGCCTTCGCGGATCGCAAACCGCAGCTGCTCCTCCATCGCGATCGGCGTGATCAGCTCGATCGTCATCTTCGTGTTGTCCCCCGGCATCACCAT
>WNGI01000084.1_pt1 | contig 66880 bp, 58 predicted proteins | sample 5400621 | NCBI WGS metagenome assembly WNGI01 (sample SAMN13153374, study PRJNA577476) | soil metagenome | isolation source: 20 cm soil or saprolite under Garry oak tree replicate 1 | place: USA:California | collected 2016-06-15 | reverse complement strand
ATTCGGCCGCTTGCCGGTCATGAGTATCCCAACCCTGTAAATGCGAGCCGCAACCCATGTGACTCCCACAATCGCGATCGCAAGAATCACGAGCGATGCGACGAGTTCCCACATCGGCATGCTTCCCGCTGTCCATCGAACGGGCGTCGCGATCGGCGTCGTAAACGGCACCAGCGAGAGCGTCCTCGCGAATGTCGAACCGGGATCATTCGTGAGTCCGAGGATCGACAAGTAGGAAATCATCAGCAGGATCGTGACCGGCTGTTGTGCCTGGCGCGCCTCCTGTTCGTTGCTCGACATCGCGCCCACCGCCGCGAACATGGCCGAATACAGCAGGAACCCGCCGAGGAAGAACGCAATGAATACCGCCAGGGTGGCGGCGGGGATATGCGGCAACGACATCGTCTGGGCGTCCGCAGGATTCGCGCCGAGTGCTCGCGCGATCGGACCGCGCAGCGAGAGTAGGACGCGCGCCGACACCGCCCAGATGAAGAACTGGAAGAACGAGACCGCGCCGGCGCCGAAGATCTTGCCGAGCATGAGCTGGAACGGGCGCACCGACGACGCCAGCACTTCGATGATGCGCGTCGTCTTTTCCTCGAGCACCGAGCTCATCACGTTGACGCCGTACAGCAGGATGGCCATGAACAGCAGGATCGCCATGAAATACGCCGTGAGGAACGACTGCGTGGCATTCTCGGAGACTGTGCGACCATGCGTTATCTTCTTTTGTTCCAATGCGATACGAATCTGTGCCCAGTCCACGACCACGGGGTTCACGCCCCTCTGCTCGAGCCGCGCTTTCACGACTAGCCGGCCGAGCGTCCGCTGCAGGGCTTCGATCGTCTGCATGCCGAGATTGGACGCCTGGTACTCCGCCCGGCCGGTCTCGACGAGGTCGTTCGTCACGATCAAGAGCCCGTTTAGCTGCTTCGCTTCGACCAGTTCTTTCAGCGAATCGATGACGCGGAGCCCGGCGGGCGCCAGCGAGGCCCGAAACGCGTTGCTCGCATTCAACGCTTCGACGACGCGCGCACCCAACCCGCCGGTCGTGCTGTCCACGACGGCGACGTTCCGGACCGCGCCGCCGAGCGACTGCACGATCTGGAACACGATGATCCCGGCGAACAACACCGGCCCGAGGATCGCAGAAACCCAGAACCACTTGGTGCGCACCCGCTCGACGAACTCGCGGCGAATGACCGCCCAGACCTTATGCATTCGGCCCACCGTTTTCGGCGCGCGCGCCGATCGCAGCGGCAGTCGCGGCTTCGGGCCCAACCAGATCCACGAAGATCTTATGGAGTGAAGGACTCGCCAGCTCGAATCGCGCGAGCCGCGCGCCGGAATTGACCAGGGCTTTCAGGATCTCCTGCGCATCGGCACCTGGCGCCAACTCCAACTCCGCCTGCTGGCCGAAGTCCTGGATCTTCGCCACGAGCCGCTGGTCCTTGAAGATCTGCTGCGCGTTTCCCTGACCACCGTCGAATGCCACGATCACGTGCTTACCACCGTGCGTCCGTTTGACCTCCGCCAGCGTTCCGTCGATGAGCTTTTTGCCGCGCGCAATGATGCAGAGGCGGTCGCACAGCTTCTCGGCGTGCTCCATGATGTGCGTGGAGAACAGCACGGTCTTGCCGTGACGCCGGTAGTCGACGACCGTGTCGCGCAGCACCTGCGAGTTCACCGGATCGAGCCCCGAGAACGGCTCGTCGAGAATGACGAGATCGGGGTCGTGCAGGATCGTGGAAATGAATTGCACCTTCTGCTGCATTCCCTTGGACAGATCGGAGACTTTGCGCAGTCGCCAGTCGGAGAGCCCGAGGCGCTCCAACCATTCGAGCGCCTTGACGCGCGCAACGCGCCGGGACACGCCTTTCGCTTCCGCCAGAAAGACGAGCACGTCGAGGACGCGCATCCGGGGATACAGCCCGCGCTCCTCAGGCAAATAGCCGATGCGCGCCGAATGCGTCCGGCCGCCGCCGACCTGATCGAATAGCCGGATCGAACCCGAATCGGGCTCGTGGATGTCCATGATCATGCGCAGCGTGGTGGTCTTGCCGGCGCCGTTGGGGCCGAGCAGTCCGTAGATGATGCCCGCCGACACGCTCAGCGAGAGTGCATCGACGGCAGTATGACCGGCAAACCGCTTCGTGACGCGATCGACAACGACGGGTTCTGACATGCCCCCGAAGCTAAGGGGGACGGGGGATGGGGGAAGGGGGACGGGGGACGGGTTACGCCGGAACGCCGAACAACTCTCCGGCCTTCCGTACAGCGGTCACCAAGGCGTCGATGTCGTCGACGTCATTGTAGATGTAGAAGGAAGCGCGCGCGGTCGCGGCCACGCCGAGCCGTCGCATCAACGGCTGCGTACAGTGATGGCCGGCGCGAATACAGACACCGTCTTTGTCCAGGATCGTGGCGAGGTCGTGGGGGTGAATGTCACCGTACGTAAACGGCACCACGCCCGCGCGGTGCTCGCGCGGTCCATACACCGTCACCCCATCGATCTGCGACAGCCGCTCGATCGTCAGACGTGCAAGCTCCTGTTCGTGAGCGGCGATCTTCTCCATCCCGAGCTGTTCGAGATACGCGATCGCGGCGCCCAGACCGACGGCGGCCTCCACGTTGGGAGTCCCGCCCTCGAACTTGTGGGGGATCTTGTTCCAGGTGGAGCGGTCGTCCCACACGCGCTCGATCATTTCGCCACCGCCGTGGTAGGGCGGCATCGCCTCGAGCAGCGCCGGCTTTGCGATCAGAGCCCCGCTGCCCATCGGCGCCAACATCTTGTGGCCCGACAGCGCGTAGAAGTCACAGTCGATGGTCTGGACGTCGACGCGCAGGTGCGGACTGGATTGTGCACCGTCCACTACCGTCACGGCCCCGGCCGCGTGGGCCAGCTTGGAGAGCTGCGCGGCGGGGTTCACGGTCCCCAGCGCGTTCGAGACATACGGGAATGCAACGATCTTGGGCTTCGCTTCCAACGCGCGCCCAAAGTCGGACAGGTCGATCCGCCCGTCCTCCGTGATCTCGACCATCCGGAGCGTGGCACTTCTTTCCTGACACAGGATCTGCCACGGCACGATGTTCGAGTGGTGATCCATCGCCGTCACGACGACGGTATCGCCGCGCTTCACATTGGTCCGCCCCCACGAGGCCGCCACGAGGTTGATGGACTCCGTGGTGCCCCGCGTAAACACGACGCCTTCGCGCGACCAGGCATTCACGAACCGGGCGACGGCCGTACGGGCGGCTTCGTACGCTTCCGTCGCCTCGACCGCCAGGGCATACGCGCCCCGGTGCACGTTGGCGTTGTGGAAGCTGTAGTAGTGGACGATCGCGTCGATGACTCTTCGCGGCTTCTGACTGGTCGCCGCGTTATCGAGATACACGAGCCGCTGCCCATTCTCCTGTTGCTGCAGAATCGGGAACTCGGGTCGGATCCTGGTGGTGTCGAGCATCAGAAGTCTCGCGCCGACTCGGTGGTCACGGGCTCGGCGCTGTTCTGCAGCGCTGCGTGCAGCGCGTGCCAGGCGAGGTTGGCGCATTTGATCCGGCTCGGGAAGGCGCGCACGCCCGAAAACACCGCCAGCTTACCGGGCGCATTGGTACCCCCCGCGAGCATGTCGCGAAACTCCTGAAACATCGTTTCCGCCGCGGCCGCGGTCTTGCCCTTCACGGCGTCGGTCATGAGGGACGCGGACGCTTTTGAGATCGCGCAGCCGGAGCCCTGCGGCATCTGAAAGCCGATATCGGTGATCGTGTCGCCGTCGAGCTGCACGTACAGTTGAATGCGATCGCCGCACAACGGGTTGTTGCCTTCGGCTTTCCGGTTCGCCAAGTCGACGCGCTTGAAATTCCGCGGATTGCGGTTGTGATCCAGGATGACTTGTTGATACAGGTCGCCGAGGTCACTCATGGCTGGGCCACGCGATCCCGCACGATGCGATCGAGCTGCACGCGCAGCGGCGCGACCTCCACGCGGCCGAGAATCTCGGCGGCGAAGCCGTAGGTCAGCAGACGCCGCGCCTCGTCTTCACCAACGCCGCGGCTCCGCAGGTAGAACAGCGCGCGTGGATCGAGCGGCCCGACCGTGGAGCCGTGCGTGCACTTCACGTCGTCGGCATAGATCTCGAGCTGCGGCTGGCTGTCGGCGTGCGCATCGGCCGAGAGCAGCAGGTTGTTGTTTGTCTGCTTCGAATCGGTCTTCTGCGCTCCCGGCCGGACGATGATGCGGCCGGTGAACACCCCACGCGCATGCCCGTCGAGCACGCCGTTGAAGTATTCGTGACTGTCGCAGTGGTCGGCCGCGTGGTCGATCGTGGTATGGTGATCCGCGTGTTGCGCGCCCGCCAGCAGGTATAGGCCGTTCAGAATCAGCGTGCCGCCCGGACCCGCGAGTACCGCGCCGATGTCGTGGCGCGCGAGTGCGGACCCGAACGCGACAAAGTGGAGATTGAGCGTGCTGTCGCGTCCCTGATGCGACTGGGTCGCCGCGACGTGAAAGGCGCGGTTGCTCTCGCGCTGCACGCGATGGTAGTCCACGCGCGCACCATCCCCAACGACGATCTCGGTCACCGCGTTCGTCCAGTACACGTTCTCTGCCAACGCCGCGTATGTCTCCACGATCGACGCCCGCGCCTCACGCTCGACCACGACGAGATTGCGCGGATGGACGACAACCTGCCTGTCAGTCGTCGTCAGGAACAAGAGCTGAATCGGCTCCGCGACCCTGAGCTTGGCCGGCACGTGCACGAACGCGCCCTCCGCCACGAACGCCGTGTTCAGCGCGCAGAAGGGTCGCTCGTCAGTGTTCGCGTATTTGCACAGGTGGTGCTGAATCGTCTCCGGATTCTCACGGATGGCCTGCGCCAGGCTCGCCACCCGCACACCGCCGGGGAGCGATGTCGACAGCGCCGGCGCAAAGAAGCCGTCGACGAAGACCAACCGATCGCCAGCCTCACCGACCAGGAACGGCCGGATTTCTTCGAGCTGTGGGATGCGAGATGCGGGATGCGCCAGCTCGAACTGCGTTTCCGCGATCGGCGCGACGTTCGTGAAGCGCCACGCTTCCTGCTTGAGGTTGGGGAAGCCCAACTCGACGAAGCGTCGAATCCCGCCCTCGCGGAGATCCTTGAGCCAGGCCGGCACCTGGGACGCCCCATTCGCCGCCCATGCCTGGTAGGAGCCAACGAGCCGTTCGACGGAGCCTGTTTTTACTGCCATCGTCACGACACCATTACGCCATCACGCAACCAGTCGTAGCCTTTCGCCTCGAGTTCCAAGGCCAATTCGGGGCCGCCGGTTTTTACGATGCGCCCGTCCGCGAGAACGTGGACAACGTCAGGCTTGATGTAGTTCAGCAAGCGCTGATAGTGCGTGACGATGAGGAATGCGCGGTCGGGGCTCCGCAGCTGATTGACCGCATGTGCGACCGTCTTCAGCGCGTCGATATCCAGGCCCGAATCGGTCTCATCCAGGATCGCCATCCGCGGCTCGAGCACCGCGAGCTGCAGGATCTCGTTGCGCTTCTTTTCGCCGCCGGAGAAGCCCTCGTTGACGGGACGGTTCATCATGGCATCGTCCGAGCCGATCGCCTTCACCTTTTCCTCGAGCACCTGCAGGAAGTCGATGGGATCGAGCTCCGGTTCTCCCCGTTCTTTGCGGAGCGCGTTGAGCGCCGAGCGAAGGAAATAGGAGTTCGTGATGCCGCGAATCTCGACCGGATACTGAAACGCGAGGAACACGCCCGCGCGCGCGCGCTCCTCCGGTTTCAGAGCGAGTAGGTCCTTCCCATCGTACGTCGCGCTCCCGGCGACCACCGTGTAGGCCGGATGCCCGGCCAGCACCTGCGCGAGCGTGCTCTTGCCGGAGCCGTTCGGCCCCATGATCGCGTGCACTTCGCCAGCGCGAATCGCGAGATCCACGCCCTTGAGGATCTCATTTCCCGCAACAGCGACTCGAAGCCCTTTAACTTCGAGCAGCGCCTTTCCCGTTTCCCGTTTCACCTTCCCCGGCATTACCCGACGCTCCCCTCGAGACTGATACCGAGCAGCCGCGTGGCCTCCACGGCGAATTCCATCGGCAGCTCCTTGAAGACTTCCTTGCAGAAGCCGTTCACGATCATCGAGACGGCATCTTCGGACGACAGGCCGCGCTGGCGCAGGTAGAAGATTTGGTCCTCGCCGATCTTCGACGTCGACGCTTCGTGCTCCATGATCGCGGTGCTGTTCCGCACGTCGATATAAGGGAAGGTGTGCGCTCCACATTTATCACCGATCAACATCGAGTCGCACTGCGAATAGTTGCGCGCGCCCTCGGCGCCCTTCATGATCTTTACCAGTCCGCGATACGTGTTCTGTCCCCGTCCTGCAGAAATGCCCTTCGACACAATCGTGGACCGTGTGTTCTTGCCGAGGTGAATCATCTTGGTGCCGGTATCGGCCTGCTGCTTGTGGCTCGTGACCGCCACCGAGTAGAACTCACCGATGGAGTTGTCGCCCTGCAAGATGCAGCCGGGATACTTCCATGTGATTGCCGAGCCGGTCTCGACCTGGGTCCAGGAAATCTTGGAGTTGCGGCCGGCGCATTTGCCGCGCTTGGTGACGAAGTTGTAGATACCGCCGCGTCCCTCTTCATCCCCGGGGTACCAGTTTTGAATCGTCGAGTACTTGATCTGCGCGTTGTCAAACGCGACCAGCTCGACGACTGCGGCGTGCAGCTGATTCTCATCCCGCGTCGGTGCCGAGCAGCCCTCGAGGTAACTCACGTAGCTCCCCTCGTCGGCGATGATGAGGGTCCGCTCGAACTGGCCGGTCGCTGACGCGTTGATGCGGAAGTAGGTCGACAGCTCCAATGGACACCGCACGCCCTTCGGCACGTACACGAAGGATCCGTCGGTAAACACCCCGGAGTTCAGCGCCGCGAAGAAGTTGTCGTTGTATGGGACGACCGTCCCGAGGTATTTCTGCACGAGATCGGCATGCTCGCGGATCGCCTGCGAGATCGGACAGAAGATCACGCCGTACTTCGCGAGCTCCGCCTGGAACGTCGTCGCGACCGAGACGCTGTCGAACACCGCGTCCACGGCGACGCCGGTAAGGCGCTTCTGCTCCTCGATTGGGATGCCGAGTTTCTCGAATGTCTGGACGAGCTTGGGATCGACCTGATCGAGCGAATCGAGCTTCGGGCGCTGCTTGGGCGCGGCGTAGTAGCTGATCGCCTGATAGTCGATCGGCCCGTACTTCACGTTGGGCCAATGGGGCTCGCTCAGCTTCAGCCAGTTGCGGTAGGCCTTCAGGCGCCACTCCAGCATCCACTCCGGCTCGCCCTTTTTGGCGGAAATCAGCCGGATCACATCCTCATTCAAGCCGGCCGGCACGACCTCGGATTCGATGTCGGTGACGAAGCCGTACTTGTACGGTTGCTGGACGTGGGCTTCAATACTGGTCATTGTTGCTCCGGAAGTCCTTAGCGGACATAAACTTGGCAGTCAAATCGACTGTCCAATCGGGAATCCTAATGGTTTTGTCGGGATTGTCAACCGAACTAATAGATATCTCTATTCCACTCCCTCACCAGTCTTTCGTAGTCGTCAGGCGTGTTGATCTGGTCAACGACCGCCGGATCGTCCACCGTGACGCTCACAACATCCTTTGCGTGCTTGTGCAGGACCGCACGCGCACCCTCGCGCGTCGCTGCGGGGCTGTCCAGCAACTCCGCGAACAACGCCGATCGCCATGCCACGGGATGACCGCGCCGGTCTGCGAATGTAGGAACGATGACTTTTCCTCCCGTCCGGCGGTGCGTTTCGAGGATTCGCTCGACGGTGGTGACGCGTACGTGCGGCAAATCCACGGGCCAGACAAGCACGGCGCTGGGCTGCAGGGGCTGGAGCGCACGCAACGCGGCCCGCAGTGAGGCGATGGGGCCGGTCTCGGGGTCGGGATTCTCCACGATCATGCAGTCGTGGTCCGCCAGGACAGGCTGGATGCGCGGCGCGTCCGGGCCAAGGACGACGACCCGAGTTTTTACCTCGAGCGCTTCCAAGGCCTGCATGATCCGAACGACGAACGGAAGGCCGAGGAAATCCAAGAGGGCCTTGGGGGACCCCATTCGGGCCGACCGGCCAGCCGCCAGGACGACGCCCGCCAAAGACATAGGGGCTAAGAGACTAAGGGCCTGAGTGGCTATCCGGCTAGAGGGTAGTTGCATGACGGCCCGAAAGGGGCAATTTTGGCGCGCCCATGGCAGCCCGACGCATTCGCCAACTCGGCGACCCCATCCTGCGGGTTCGCTCCACTCCGGTGGAAGATCCCAAGTCACCGGCAGTGCGACTGCTTTCCGACGACCTGCGGGACACGCTTCGCCAGGCGCGAAAGAAGTACAATTTCGGCCGGGCGCTGGCTGCACCGCAGATCGGTGCTCCGGTCCGCGTGGTGCTGGTGGAGGTTGGGAAATTCCGCGCGACGATGATCAACCCGGAAATCACCGACGTGGGATCCGACGACTTTCATGTCTGGGACGACTGCTTCTCGTTCCCGCATCTGCTGGTCCGCGTCACGCGCGCCTACAGGGCGACGCTCCGCTACACCGATTTGAAGGGAAACGTGAATACGATGGACCTCGAAGGGCCGATGGCGGAGCTGCTCCAGCACGAGCTCGACCATCTCGATGGTATCCTCGCTCTGGACCAGCCCAGCGGGCTCGATCCCTTCGCGTTTCGGGCTGAATGGGAGAAGCACCACAAGGCCACCGACCGCTACGGCCCCCCCCGTCCCCGCGAGGTTTAGGACCCTACTAGATTCCAGCATCGACAGGGGTGCCCGGCGGCGGCTGCCGCGGGCTGAGATCACACCCTTAGAACCTGATCCGGTTCGTACCGGCGAAGGGAGCTTCGCATGACCTGCCGCACCCAGATGTTCTTCGCCCGCCAGGGCACCATTACTCCCGAGATGCAGCGCGTCGCCGAGCGGGAAGCACTCCCGGTCGAGACGATCCGCGACGAAGTCGCGATCGGCCGGCTGATCATTCCGGCCAACGTCAATCACCTGAAACAGCGCCTCGATCCGATGGCGATCGGCAAGGTCGCCAGTGTGAAGATCAACGCCAATATCGGCAACTCCGCCGTCGAGTCGGATATCGACGGCGAGCTCGAGAAGCTGCATCACGCGGTCCACTATGGCGCGGACACCGTGATGGATTTGTCGACGGGCGGCAATATCGACGCCATTCGCGAGGCGATCATCGCCGCCGCGCCGGTGCCGATCGGGACGGTACCGATCTATCAAGCCATCGAGATCGCCGGTGACGTCACGAAGCTGACGGCCGACGACATCCTCGACAACATCGAGCACCAGGCACAGCAGGGCGTCGACTACATCACCGTGCACGCCGGCATCCTGCGCGAGCACGTCGGCCTCGCCCTCGGCCGTGTGACCGGGATCGTCAGCCGCGGCGGCTCGTTGATGGCGTACTGGATGACGCAGCACGGCAAACAGAATCCGCTGTATGAGCATTACGACCGGCTGCTCGATATCGCGCGTGAGTACGACGTCACGCTGTCGCTTGGCGACGGGCTGCGGCCTGGCTCGATCGCCGATGCGACCGACAAAGCACAGCTCGCGGAGCTCACGGTGCTCGGTGAGTTGACCGACCGCGCCTGGAAGAAAGACGTGCAGGTCATGATCGAGGGGCCGGGTCACATCCCCATGCATCAGATCGAAGTGAACGTCCGGCTCGAGAAGGAGCTGTGCCACGAGGCGCCGTTCTACACGCTCGGACCGCTCGTGACGGACGTCGCGCCGGGATACGACCACATTACGTCGGCGATCGGCGCGGCGATGATCGGCTGGTTCGGCGCGGACATGCTGTGCTACGTCACGCGCAAGGAGCACCTCGGACTGCCCAATGCCGAGGAAGTGCGTGAGGGCGTGATCGCATACAAGATCGCCGCGCACGCCGCAAACATCGCCCGCCGTCGTCCCGGCGCGACCGAGCGAGACGACGCGCTGTCACGCGCACGGTACGCGTTCGACTGGAACGAGCAGTTCCGCCTCGCGCTCGATCCCGCACGGGCCCGCGAGCTGCACGACGAGGCGTTGCCGGCGGAGTACTTCAAGAGCGCGGAGTTTTGTGCGATGTGCGGACCGAAGTTCTGCTCGATGCACATCACGCGGGAGATCGAGCGGTCACTCGGGTTACGCGAGCCGCAGCAGAAGGAGAAGCGGGAGGCGGTGGGGGCCGACTAGGAGCCGCGCGGAAACTGACCCGCGCTCGGATGCGTGAAGCTCGACCGCAGGGGTGTGATCAAGATCGCCGAGTCCGAGATGGTCACTGCGTACAAGTCGGTCACGCCGTTTCGCACGAATTCGAGCGTGTATCTGCCGACCGTGACGGGCAGCACCGCTCGGTACTGCGCCGGGCCAATCGCGGTTAAGCAGATCTCCTCCGGCGCATGCACGTTCTCCGTCACTAGCACACGTAGCAGGTGGTCCGCCACGTGGAGCTCGCCTTCCAGCGAGTAGTTAAGGCAGGGATACACCTTCGTGGTCTCGACAATGAGAGCAATTTGCGGAGGCGGAGGCGGCGGGTTAACGAAAGAGCCCTCGCGGATGGCGAAGTTGAGGTCGTCGCCGTAATGCACCCCGAGTGCGAATAGGTCACAACCCGCGCACGTGACCAGCGCAGCGACTGTGATGCTGAACAGTCCGCGACGATTCATCACCATGAATACCCTACCGAGCCGTGGGAGCGTCACTGCGAGAGCCTCAGTCCAGCCGAGCCTCCGCGGCCCGCGCGTGCCCCTCCAGCCCTTCGACCCGGCCGAACCACGCGGCATCCTCGACGAGGGGACGCGCGGCGGCGCCGTCGTCGATGCGAAGCCACGTGCGCACCCGCAAGAACGTGTAGACGGACAACCCACTTCTTGACCGCGCGGTGCCTCCGGTGGGCAGGACGTGATTGGGTCCGGCGCCATAGTCCCCCAACACCTCCGCTGACGCGCCGCCGATGAACAGCGCACCAAAATGCGCGAGGCGTGGCGCGATCACGTCCGCGCACTGTAGAAATAGCTCGACGTGCTCGGGCGCCAAGGCGTCGCACGCCGCAATTCCTTCCTCCATGCTCGCGACCGTCACGACGCCGCCGTTCGCGAGCGCCTCACGGGCGACCGCAGCCGTGGGTAGCGCGCCAAGCTGACGCGCGACCTCCGCCTCGACACGATCGACAAGCCTGGGATCAAGCGTCACGAGGACGGGCACCGCATCCGGGTCATGCTCGGCCTGGGCGAGAAGATCGGCAGCGATCGCGGCAGGGGAGGCTGTCGCGTCAGCGAAGACAACGAGCTCAGAGGGGCCGGCGATCGTGTCGGTCGCGACGTGTGCACCGACGAGCTGCTTCGCCGCGGCGACGTAGCGATTGCCTGGGCCGACCACCACGTCGCACGCAGGCAGCGGCCCGGCGCCGAACGCGAGCGCCGCAATCGCATGAGCGCCACCCGCCCCAAGGACACCATCCGCGCCCGCGATCGCGGCGGCCGCGAGCGTCATCGGTCCAGGCTTGGGACTCGCGACCCACACCTCGCTGACGCCCGCAGTCTTCGCAGTGACCGCCGTCATCAGCACGGACGACGGCAGCGGATAGCGCCCGCCCGGCGCGTAACAACCCGCGCGCTCCAGCGGTGCGATCCAGTGACCTGCCGTGCCGCCTGGCACCGTCACGGTCACGTCGCCGAGCGCGCGTTTCTGTGCATCCGCGAATGTTCGAATGCGCTCGGCAACCCGTTCGAGCCGCGTGCGATCCTCGCTCGGTAAGCTCTCGCGCGCGCGGCCGAGCGCAGCGCGGTCGATGAACAACGGTCCGCCTACGGCCACGTCCGCGAACCGCTCTGCGTATTCGCGCAGCGCGGCTTCACCTCTCGCCCGCACCGCATCGACGATCGGTGCGGCCACGGTGAACGCCTCAGCAGGTAGCGGGTCGACGCGGCGCTTCACGAGCTCCGCAACGGAGCGATGCCGCAGCAGGTGTGTGCTCACGTCTTTCGAGCCATCGGTCGGCGGTTCACGGCACGATGCCGGCGTGCCAGCTCGGCCCGGACGTCGGCCAACGTTCCGCCCCCGCGCGCCAACGCCACGAGTGCCATGTAGAGCACATCAGCGGCCTCACGCACGACATCATCTGGCGACGCGGCCCGCGACAACTCGTCCGCTTCTTCACGCAGCTTCGCCTCGAGGAGTCCAGGCTCGGCCAAGAGCTGCGCCGTTCCCGAGCCCGCGACGGGTCGGGCTATCCGATCAGCGAGTGTGCGCTCCAAATCGGCGAGATCGAAGTCGGCGGGCCAGCACGACCGCCGATCCAGGTGGCAGAAACCCGCGCCGAGCTGCCGTACGGTGAACCGTAGCGCGTCACGATCGCAGTCGAGGTCCACACGGAGCAGCTGCTGTGTGTTTCCCGACGTCGCCCCCTTCTCCCAGATCGATTGGCGCGAGCGTGACCAATAGATCCCGCGCCGCTCGGCGACGGCGCGCGCCAGCGATGCCCGCGTGCTCCACACTAGACCGAGCGTGCGGCCCGCCTCATCGCACACGACGGTTGGCCAGACATCGCCCGGCAAGGATTTCGTGAGCGGTGCGGCGATCGCATCGCCGAGCGACAACCCGCCCGTGTACAGCGCCATGCCGACCTGTGCGTCGGCGCCCAGGCGATCGAGCTCCGCGACCTCGGTTGCCGTGGTGATGCCCCCCGCCGCCGTTACGCGCGCTCCCGACGCTGCATGCACCACCGCTGCCACCGCCGCGGCGTCGAACCCTCCCATCGCTCCTTCTTTCTCCACCTGCGTAAAGAGGAAACCTCCGACCACGGGCGCGAGCGCGGGCACGCGGTCGAGCACGCTTACCCCGGTGCGCGCGCGCCAGCCGTCCACGACCACCTCACCACGTTCCGCATCGACGGCCGCGATGACGCGCTCGCGCGGCAACGCGCCGCAGAATTCAGGCGTCGCGGCGGTGCCGATCATCACGTGCGTTGCTCCGGCGTCGAGCCAGCGACGGGCGCTGTCGAGATCGCGGATTCCTCCGCCCACGCGGCACGGCGCCCGGCGCACGAGATCTCTGATCAGCTCGGCATTCGAACCCCGGCCGAGCGCGGCATCCAGATCCACCACCGCCACCTCTCCCGCGATGGAGAATTCCTCCAACCGCTGGACGGGGTCGCCACCGTCGAGAACGAAGTCCTTGCCGCGGCGCAGCTGGACCGCGCGTCCGCCCAGGATGTCGATACTCGGCACGATCATTGGCGTACCTCAATTCCCCGGATCGCGAGGTCAGCCTTGATGCCATCGACCGTGTCGTCGCCGTCGTGAAAGACGGAAGCGGCGAGCACCGCGTCCGCGCCCGCTGCGAATGCGGCGGCGACATGCGCTCGCGTCCCGACACCGCCCGAGGCGATGACCGGAACGCGCACCGCGTTCGCGACTGCGTGCAACAGCTCGACATCGTGTCCGGCCCGCGTACCGTCGCGATCCCAGCTCGTGAGGAGGATCTCGCCCGCGCCGAGCCGTTCGCCCTCGTGCGCCCATGCCACGGCGTCGGGCAGCGCCTGCTCGCGACCGCCCAGGACCAGGACCTCCCAGCTGTCCGCCGACCGGCGCGCATCGATCGCCAAAACGACACACTGGGATCCAAACGCCTGCGCCAGCGCGGTCAGCAGAGCGGGCTGCCGGACCGCAGCGGTGTTGACGCTCACCTTGTCGGCACCGGCCGAGAGCAACTGCCTGGCATCTTCAACGCTGCGCACTCCGCCCCCCACTGTGAGTGGAATGCGGATCGCGGCGCGCACTCGTCGTACCGTCTCCACCTGCGTGCCGCGCCCCGCGGCGGAAGCCGCAACATCGAGGAGGACGATTTCGTCGGCGCCCTGCGCTTCGTAGCGCGCCGCTTGTTCGGCGGGATCACCGGCGTCGCGCAAATTCTGAAACCGGACGCCCTTCACCACTCGGCCGTCTTGCACGTCGAGGCACGGAATCAGGCGCCGTAGCAAGCCTGAGGCGTCGTTCGTCCTCGTGTGGGCGCGGATCGTTCCGCCCGTGAGCCAGCGGTCGAGCAGGGCCGCGCCATAGGCACTCGATAGCTCAGGGTGAAACTGGCAAGCGACTGTCGACCCGTGCTCGAGCGCGGCGATGAATGGAACGCCGTGCGTCGTCCATGCCGGCGTCCATCCCGCGGGGCACTCCTGCAAGGCGTAGGAATTCGCGAATGCTGCGACGCCGCTCGTGACGAACCGCGCACTCGAATCGGGCGTCACACGGTTCCAGCCGAGGTGCGGGATCCGCACATCTGACGGCAACCGGCGACACGTTCCCGCCACAACGCCAAGCCCCGCCACTCCTGGCGTCTCTTCGCTCGCCTCGCAGAGCATCTGCATGCCGAGGCAGATGCCGAGGATCGGCGTTCCGCGGGACGCGGCATCCGGAATCACGGCGTCGAGACCGCCGTTTCGGATCGTTGCCATGCCGGCTCCAAACGCGCCAACGCCCGGCAGCACGATACGCGCCGCTTGACGCACGACCGAGGCATCGCCGCTCACGACGGCCGTGGCACCCAGACGCCGAAACGCGCCGGCAATCGACGCCAGATTCGCGACACCCGAGTCGACGATCAGCACGTCACTCATGGATCGCGCCCCGGAGTGTGCCCTTCGTAGACGGAACGTCGTCGAATCCCGACGGTGCCACCGCCTGCCGCAACGCCAACGCGGTCGCTTTGAACGCCGCCTCGGCGCGGTGATGGTCGTTGTCGCCTTTCAACACGTCCACATGGAGCGTCAGCTGGCCCGCGGTGGCAAGCGAGCGCAAGAGATGCGGGATGTTCTCACAGGCGAGGCCGCCGATCGCCTCGCGGCTCAGACCGAGTGACACATCGGCGAACGGCCGGCCTGAGAGATCGACAACTGCGCGCGCCAACGCTTCGTCGAGCGGCGCGAGCGCCCACCCGAAGCGGTGGACACCGCGGCGCTCGCCCAGTGCACGGTCGATCGCTTCGCCCAGGGCGAGGGCGCAATCCTCGGCGGTGTGATGATCATCGACCTGCAGGTCACCTTCGCAAATCAGCGCCAGGTCGAAACGCGCGTGCCGCGCCAGCGCCTCGAGGAGATGATCGAGGAAGCCAATGCCCGTCTTGATCGACGTCTTGCCCGTGCCATCGAGATCGAGTGTCATCCGAATCGATGTCTCTCGCGTCGTGCGCATCACCGTCGCGGTGCGGGGATTCATGGCAGTAGCTCCTCGAGGTCGGCGACTTGATCGATCACGCGGGCCGCGCCGGCGTCGGTCAGTGCGGTGGAGGTCGCAGCGAGATCATCCCCGGGTGCGACGACGCCGAGCGGGACAACGGATGCCCCGGCCGCGGCGCGAATGTCGTCAGGGGTATTCCCCACCATCCATGCTCGGCCCACCCCCAGGCGCGCGAGGGCGAGACGAAGCGGCGCGGGATCGGGTTTGCGGGGCGCATCCTCCATGCACACCACCGCGCGGAACAGGTTGGCGAACCCAGCGCGTTCGAGGAACCAGCGCGCTTCGTCCCGCGGCCGGCCCGTCACGATGGCGAGTGGCAGCCGTTTCGCGAGGCGCTCGAGCACTTGGCCCGGCACGATCGCGCGTTCCCATTCACGCAGTCCCGTCGAGCCGGCCACGCCGAGGTACAGTGCCTGGTAGCGACTGGTGATCGTTTCGAGACTGGCCTGCACGCCAGCTGCTGCGATAAGCCGCTGTGTGACAACCCAGTCGTTCGCCGCGTCGCCCGCGCGCAGCGCCTTCTCGATGTCACCCATGGTGATGGTGACACCGAAGGCGGTGGCCGTCGCGATCATTGCCGCACGCTGCGATTCGCGCACGTCCGCGAGCACGCCGTCGAGATCGAAGATGATCGCCTGCGGGGCGAGGACCGTGTCGAGCGCTGTCGTGAGGCGCTCGAATGCCGCCGGCTCACCCGGCAGGGTGATGCGCAACGCTGTCTCGAGACCGGGCCGGTCCCGGAACTCGCGCACCAGCACGCCAAGCGCCGCGAGAGCGGCCGCACAGAAGCTGGCGCGCGTGCCGCAGTCGACGAAAACGAAGTTTGCCTGCGAGTCGCGCGGGGAGAGTCGCAGCGACTGGAGCTGCCGCGTGAGCGCCGCGCGCTCTTCACGCACGCGGGCGACGTGTGCCGCGAGCAATGCCCTCCCGCGCTCGAGCTGGTGCACAGCCAGCGAGATGGAAGGCGCGGCGACGGGATAGGGGCCCCCAGCGGCGTGCAGCACCGCGATGACGTCTGGGCTGCCGATCGCATAGCCGACGCGACACCCGGCGAGCCCCCACGCCTTCGAGAGCGTCCGCGTCACGACGACGTTTGGCAAATCGAGCACGGCGGCCGTGAGATCATCGTCCGCGTACTCCACGTATGCGTGATCGAGCAGAATGAGCGCCTCGTGCGCCTGAACGGCTAGGCGTCTCACATCCGCCAACGTCGCCACCCCGCCGGTGGGATTATTGGGCGACACAATCGCAATGACCGCGGTGCGCCCGTCGACACGCTCCAAGAACTCATCCGTTGGAAACACGTCAGCCGGCCATGTCACGCGCACGAGCTCGCCACCCGCAAGCGCGGCGTAGCGATCGAGCATCTCGAAGCTCGGCTCCGGAAGCAGCAAGGTCCGGCCACGTGCCAGGAATGCCCGGCAAATGCGATCGATCGCTTCGTCGGCGCCGGCGGTCACGATGACGCGGCCCGGTGCGACGTTCCATCGCGCCGCGAGCAGCGCGGTCAAGTCGGAAACATCGGGATAGCGACGCAGCAGCTCGGGATCCGCCTCGGCCAATTCCGCCAACGCGCCGGGTGACGGCAGCAGACCCTCGTTGCGGTCGAGGCGGAGTACGCCGGGGCCACCGCGCGCCGGGTGATCGTAGACCCACGCCGGATCGATCCGAGTTTTGAGCGCCGTCGTCACGGCACGATCTGCGACAGCGTGGAGACGACGACGTCGGTGCCGCCGGCCGCTTTCACGGCGGGGATCACCTGCGGGAGCAGCTCGCGCGGCACCGCAGCTTTCACGGCGTAGCCACCATTGCCGAACAGGGGAGCAACCGTGGCCTGGCGCATCGACGGCAGCACAGCCACGACCGCGTCGAGACAGGCGGCCGAGGCGTTGACTTCCAGCATGACGCGACGTCGCGCCTCGAGCACCGAGTTGATCAGCAGCACGAGATCATCGATGGAGCGACGGCGCGCCGGATCATCGAACGCCGCGCGGTTGGCATACAGACGGGTGGACGAGCGCATCAACACGTGCACAATGGAGAGACCGTTAGCCTCGAGGGTCGCGCCGGTCGCGGTGTTGTCAACGATCACGTCCGCGTCTTCAGGCGGAAACACTTCGGTCGCGCCGTAGGAGCGGACGAACTCCGCGCACAACTCGCGTGCTGCAATCCAGCGCCGCGTGAGCCGTTCGTACTCGGATGCGACCACGAGCCGTCGCGTGGGAAGCCGGCCGCTTTCGAGCAGCGCGATCGGAGCGGCGGCGACGAGCTGGACCGGATCGAGCCCGGTGTCGAGCAATTCGACGACGTCCGCTTCGAGCTCCGCAACCCAATCCGCCCCAGCGAAGCCGACATCACGGCTGCCCAGGACCAGCATCTCTACAATGTTCTGGGGTTTCAACAGCTTCGCTTCCGCGCCCGGCAGAGACACGTCGGGGCGGTAGCCTCGCGCGCTGGGACGCACGCGAATCCCGGCGTCGGCAAGGAGAGTCAGCACACCGGTCTCCATCCGCCCTTTGGGAAGGCCAAGTCGAAACGGTACAACAGTCATCTGTTCGGCTCCGTGTTAGCCGAGCCGGAGTCCCCGAGGGTGTGCGACGCCGCCCTAAAAGCACGACGCCGGCCCTGGGGGGCCGGCGTCGGTGATGATTCAAACCCTAATGCGCCTCCGGCTATCCCCCGTGGACCGAGTGACCATGGTGATGCCGGTGATGCGCGGACATTAGCATGACCTGTGATCTAGTGGGGCGGCCGAGCCGTGTCAATGCCGCCGCGCGATCACCACGCGATCCCATAGTCCTCGCCATGATTGGACGACCCGCCCCAGAACGAGCCGTGCTTCCAGTCAAAAAAGATTGCGTTGATCGGCCCGGATGTCCGATCATCGAAGTCGAGCCTGTAGCCCATCGCGCGCAGCTCGCGCCTGGTCCACGCCGGCGTGTCGTCACGCAGCGTCAGGCGGCCCGGTTCCGTTTTGTGCTCGCCGAACGAATTGCGCATCTGGTAGCTGGTGATGTTCGCCGCTTCGACCGCTTGCTGCACGTCCATGCCGAACTCGACCACGTTCAGGAAGAATTGCAGCAGGTTCTGGTCCTGGGTGTCGCCGCCCTGCACCGCGAACGCGAGAAACGGCTTCCCGTCTCTCAGCGCCAGACTCGGCGTGAGTGTCACGCGCGGTCGCTTTCCTGGAACAATCACGTTGAACGGATTGTCGCTCGAGTCGACGACGAACTGCTGCGCGCGCTGGCTGACGCCGATCCCCGTGTGACCGGCGATGACCGCGGGAATCCAGCCGCCCGAGGGCGTCACCGAGACCACCCAGCCGGCCGAGTCGGCGGCTTCGATCGAGGTGGTGCCGCGCCGGAACGCTTCGTCAAACGCGGCGAGCGCCGCGGCGTCCTCCGTGCCGCTCTCGGTCGTCGTCACGGGGCGTGGCGACCATTGCTGCAGGAGCGGCAAATAGGGATTCGTGCCGCCCTGGAAAGGATACGGATCGCCCGGTTTGAGGTCGGGATCGTTGTGGTCGGGACTGATCAGCTTCGCGCGCTGGCGCGCATAATCCTTCGACAACAGCCCACGAATCGGCTCGTCGGGAGGAAATGCGGGATCGCCGTAATAGAAATCGCGGTCCGCAAACGCGAGGCTCATCGTTTGATAGAGCGTGTGGATGTAGCGGGTGCTGTTGTAGCTCATCGCCTTGAGATCGAAGTTCTCGAGGATGTTGAGCGCCTGGAGCATCGCGGGACCTTGTGACCAGGGCTGCAACTTGTAGACGTCGATCCCCCGGTACGTCGTCATGACGGGCTCTTCGATCTTGACACGCCAGTTGGCGAGATCGGGCAGCGTGATGAGACCACCTTCCTCCCGCAGACCACGGACGAACTCCTCGGCGATGTCGCCACGGTAGAAGCGGTCGTAGGCGGCCATGATGGCGTCGTGCCGGTTCTTGCCACGCCGGAGCGCCTGCTGCTCCGCCTCCACGAGCTTGCGGAGGGTCGCCGCGAGGTCGGATTGGCGGAAAATTTCGCCGGCTTCGGGCGCTTCGCGCGCCTCGCCGGCGTGTGGCAGCATCACGGCGCGCGCGTATTGCCACTGTTTGAGCCAGCGCTTGTTCCGCTCGATCGAATTCGCGGTCTCCTCCTCGATGGGATAACCGTCCGCCATGCGGATCGCCGGCTCGAGCACCTCCCGCAGGCTGAGCGTGCCATACTCGGCGAGCATGACCATGAGTCCGCCGGGGGTGCCGGGGGTGATGGCCGCGAGTGGGCCATACTCCGGTGGGAAGTGCATCCCTTTGGACCGATAGAAGTCGGCGGTCGCTCCCGTCGGCGCCACGCCGAGCGCGTTGACGGCGATGACCTTCTTGGTGCGGGGATTGTAGATCAGCGCTTGCGTTTCGCCGCCCCAGGAGAGCACGTCCCACATCGTGGTGACGGCCGCCAGCATGGCGCACGCCGCATCGACCGCGTTGCCGCCTTTTTGGAAGATCATGGCGCCGGCTTCGGCGCCGAGTGGCTTGCCGGTGATCGCGACCCAGTGCCGGCCGTGGAGCGCCGGTTTCTGGGTACGCTGGGCCGCAAGCATTGTCGGGAACAGCAGGAACGCGACCAACAAGCAGCGATGGACGGCCATCGGAGACTCCGGGAGGAGATCGCTAGGAAGCTATGTTACCCCGATGCGCGTGGCCATCGTTCCCCGCACACGCTGGGGGCGCATTCGCATGATCGCGATCGCCAGCTTTCTCCCGCTGCTGTTCCTGGTCATCTGGCTCTTCACCGTCAAGATGCCCGGCCCCGCTTTCGTCGGGCCACTGCCACCGCTCACCCCAAACCAGGAAGAGATTCGCGCCCAGCTCCAGCGCCATGTAACGGCGCTCGCGCACGACATCGGCGTCCGGAGCGACAAGGCGTATGCGAATGTCCAGCGCGCCGAACGCTACATCCGTACCCAGCTCCTGCGGTTCGGTTATCCCGTGGAGTCTCAAGAGTTCTTTGCCGGCGGCCGCTTGTATCACAATCTCGAGGCGACCCTACCCGGTGTCCCCGGCTACGCGCACGAAGTGGTCGTGCTCGGCGCGCATTTCGACACCGCGGAGGAGGCCCCGGGCGCAGACGACAACGCGAGCGGGGTCGCGGGTGTGCTGGAATTGGCACGCGCCTTTGCCGGTAATTCCCAGCGGCGAACTGTACGCTTCGTCTTTTTCCCGAATGAAGAGCCGCCGTGGTTTCCGACAAGCAACATGGGCAGTCGGCACTACGCAGCCGCCGCTCGCGCGCGCAACGATCAGATCGTCGCAATGCTGTCGATCGAGTCGATCGGCTACTTCGACACGGAGAAGGGCAGCCAGCGCTATCCGTTCCCGCTCAACCTGGCGTACCCCGATGTCGGCGACTTCATCGGGTTCGTCTCAAACCTGCGGTCGCGGGGGTTGCTCCGTCGGGCCATAGCGACGTTCCGGGCGCACGCCACGCTACCCACACAGGGGGCGGCGGCGCCGGCGTGGGTGCCGGGCGTCTGGTGGTCGGATCATTGGTCATTCTGGAAGGAAGGCTATCGGGCCATCATGATCACCGACACGGCGCCGTATCGGAATCCATTCTACCACACGCCGCAGGACACGCCGGACAAGCTCGACTACGACCGCATGGCGCGGGTGGTGCATGGGCTGACGCACGTCGTGCGCGCGGTGGCGAATTGATGTCGCTATCTGGGCTGCATCCCGTGATGCTCCCACGGAACGCGTTCCGCCTCCGCCAATAACGCCTCCGCCTTTCGCCGGATCCCCCGTCGCTTGAGCGGGCCCAGGGGAAAAGCGGCGACGGCGATCATGCGCATCGCCCCGCTCCATGTGGGGAACGGCGTGCCGGTGCGCTCATCCATGGCGTAGTAGCCCGCCACTATCCAGTGCGTGGTTTCGCGCACCATGGACCGTCGAATCCGCTCTTCGATCGTGAGATTCTCGTCACGGATCGTCGGATGGAGCCCGGGAAAATCACGGCCCAGCAGATACCGAAACGCCCGAAGCAAGCGCGCGGGCGGATGCGCCATTGGCAGCTGCCACCTTGTTAGCTGTGGCGACGCTGGAAGCACGCTGCTCGACGAATCGTCAACACTCAACTCGCGACCATCGGCAAACTCGCAGGTAATGGAGAGCGTGAGCGCGCCGCGGCCGCCGCTGAACGTGTTACTCAAGAGCGCGGCGTATTCACCGGTGGCGTCGTTGCTCAGCACCGCCAGTCGCCGTTTCGGGCTTTCCCAAAACACATCCATCACGAGCTGGAATCCTTCCAGGCCGAGGGCTGTCACTGTTTCCGCCATCGCCTCGCGCCGCTCGAGCGGGGTCCAATCATCTGTCGCGTTGTAGGGCGAGAACTGCGGACGTGGTACCGGCGTCGCTCGGATGGCGAACAACATTCGCACATAGCTCGAGATCTGGATGAATACGAGAAGCCCAGCCAACGCCAGGGCAGGACCGACCAGGCGAGCGAGGTCGCTCGTGGAACTTAGCGCCACCGGCAGATAAAGATGCCGGAACGTCCGATGCGACGCTCCATCTCCGCGGTGTTCCCTCCAAAATCCTCGGCCAGTATGCGCGGGCACAGGGCACTCACGCGCCGAGCGACGCCGCTCAGATCTGAGAGCTTGCCGCGAAACGCGCCGCGCACCCAGTCCGTGCCGGCGTTGCGGAGCTCGAACGGATACTCCGCGTTCAGCGCTCGCAGCCCGGAGAGGATGTCATCGGTCGTCCGCTCGTCGCGCTCTCCCTGCGTTCCAATGCGGCGAACGACCGCAGAGGGATCGATCGTGGGGACGAGCACCAGGCGCACGGAGCTCGTGTCGTTGCGGAAGTTTCGATCGAAGCGCGACAGAAAGAACGCCCGTGCAGCGAATTTGTCGGACGCCGCGCTGAGGTAGCGGTTTGCCCATCGCACCGGCACGCGAACAACGTAGACATCGTCGTGTCCCTCGAGCCGCGAGACCTCGTGCCCCGTAAGCTGCCCCAGCGTCGCGACGGCCCCGTCGAAATCCCCGGGAACGATCAGCGCCGGCAACTGCCTCTGGTACTCGCGGTATCCCATCAGACTCACCAGCAACACGCCCATGCCCAACAGGGGCAGCGCACCGCGATTCGCCGCGCTGCGGGCGCGCGCGATGGCCAGCGGATCGCCGCCAGCCTTCTGCGCGCGCGCGACCGCCGACCACCGAACCCACAGCCACAGCCCAAGGGGACCGAGGACGAGCAAGACGGCCACTGCGGCCGTCGGACTGTGGGTCCAGCGCCTCACGAAGAACATCCCGGCGATGAGTAGCACGATCCCGCCCAAACCCAGAACAACGTCGAGCGGGCCCTCGCGCGGCGGCGCGTCGGCGCTCGCCGTGTCGGGTTGGGGCGTGACCGTCGTTACCGCCGCAACGGGTCGGGCGTCGGGGCCTTCCATTCCAATCTCAGCGAGCTCGCGTCGCGCACGACGCCGGATTGCGGCTTTGGCGAGCTGTTTGAACGGCGGCAGCATCTTCCAGACCATGAGAAACGCCCCGCGCAGCGTCGGCCGCCACCGCCGCGTCTTCTCGTCCAGGCGGTAGTAACCCGCCTCCATCTGCCCGCGATATTCCTCATCCATGACTTCCGCGAGAAAACGGGCGGGATCCGTGGCGACATCGCGCTGGCGCAGCGTACTCGAGCCGAACCGCCGCCGCAGCAGAATCTGGAAAACCTTGTGCAGGCGGAGTGGGTCGCGGACCTGGGGGAACCGATAGACCTCGTGACCGGGGCGTGGCGCGAAGATGGGAACCGTCACGGAGTTGCTGACGTCGAAGATGCGTCCGTCCGGAAGCTCCGCCGTGAACTCCACCATCGGCAATGCCGTGCCCGTTTTCGCGGAATAGACCATCGCGATCGTCGCCGTCTCGCCGTCGGGATGCTGCAGCATCGCGACGCGAGTCACCATATTGAAGGATCCGGCTCTCACGCGCACCAAGTCAGCGACCTGCCGGAACCGATCGCCCTCGAGACCCGCGACGTTGTCGCGAAGAAATCCCGCGACCTCGGTAGGTGCAGGATGGCGAGTCGCATCGAAGGGCTCGAACCGCGGCATGGCATCGTCGCCCAGTAGTAACCAGGTGACCAGCGGCAGGACGACGAGGAAGAATCCGACCAGGAAGAGAGCAGCGACCAGGGTGCTCATACGCCAAAATAGGATTTAGCCGGTGAGCCGTGCAAACGCGCGCACGGGAAAGCTTCCCATCCCCTTCACCCGCGGCGGCACCGCGTAGAAGTGAAAACCGGCGTCCGGCAGCGCGCCGAGGTTGGTCATGTGCTCGACGATCGCCACGCCTGCCCCTAACAGGGCCGTGTGCGCCGGCCGGCTGCCGTCCTTGTCGTCGTCGATATTGAGCGAATCGATCCCCACGAGCGCCGCCCTCGCCGTGACGAGATACTCGGCCGCCTCGCGGGTCAAGAATGGATGTTGGCCGCCGGAGTAGGTATCGGTGCGCCAATGCGCATCCCAGCCCGTGTGGACGAGAACGGCTTTCCCTGTGACATCGAAAGTACTGAAGCGTGTAGCATCGATGGCGCGGCCGCGCTCACCCGTTACCCGCACGACGACGCCAGGCAGATCGGCGACCATGTCGAGCGCGTATCCGGCGACGTCGCGACCATCCTCATACCGGTGAAACGGAGCGTCGATGTACGTGCCCGTATTGGCGAGCAGCTCGATCCTGCCTATCTGGAAGGTCGTGCCCGCCCCGTACCGCGCCTTCGAGGCATCGCGGGTGAGCCAGTCGCTGATCACCGGCGCGGGGAGGCCCCGATAGGTGACCATCCCATCCTCGATCTCATGACTGAGATCGATCAGCCGGGCCATATCCGCGCGAGCGCCTTGAGCAGCTGCCCGTCGGCCGTCGACCCGTCAGGAGCCTCAGAAAGAACAATGGCCAAGCGACGCCGCAGGAGTGGATCGCGCGTCGCCTGCGCCGCGAACTGCACTGTGAGTGGAATGAACCACTGGGCTTGCCGCGCGCCTGACCCGGCGCGCGCGACGGCAGCATATTGCTCGAAGAGCGCCAAGAGAAAAGCGCCCTTGGACGGGAAATGCCGGTAGATGGCGCCCTTCGTGAAGCCGGCAGCGAGGGCCACCTCGTCCAGCGTCACGATCTCGAAGCCCCGCTCGGCGAACAGCTCGAGCCCGGCGGCGACGAGGAGCGCGCGGGTTTCGGCTTTGCGGCGCTGGTGAATGATTCCCACGGGTATCTAGGATACTGATCGGGACCGATGTTGCAAGCCATCACAGAGCTCTTTTGGATACCTACAAGTATCTTGGATACTTGGAAGTCCCTTGACTGAGCTAACTCGCAGTCTAGGTTTGCAATTCGCCGCCGACGATTGCCCGCCATTTCGCACTCAGGAGAAGGAATGTCGTACGTCATCGCCGAGCCCTGCATCAACGTCAAGGATCGATCGTGCGTGGACGTTTGCCCCGTGGATTGCATCTACGAAGGGCCGGACATGCTGTACATCCATCCGGACGAGTGCATCGACTGCGGTGCCTGCGAGCCCGAGTGCCCCGTGACGGCAATCTTCCCGGAAGAGGATGTCCCACCTCAGTGGAAGGATTACATCGCCAAGAATCGCGATGTCTTCCTGGGCGAGAACCCGCCTGGCAAGCCGCAGCGCAAGGGCTCCTAACTCAGAGTTGAGCCAGGAAGGCGTTCAAGGCGTCGTTCACCGCCTGTGGTTGCTCCAGCGGGGACAGGTGGCCTGACTCCGGAATAAGGACGAATTGCGCGATAGGGATGGCCCGGGCCATCTCCTGCATTCCCGCCGCCGGTGCGATCTGATCGTCGTCACCGGCGATGACCAGTACCGGGAGGCGAATGGTGCCCAGCAGCGGCGTTGAGTCGGGGCGATCCCGTAGCGCCCGCAACGCGCCGACCACGCCCGCCAGCGGCTGCCGCAGGATCATCTCTCTCACTTCTTTCACTACATCCGGCCGGCGCTCATAGGTCGCACGCGCCACGACCTTGGGAACGAGCTCCGCGGCGACGCCGCGTACGCCGGCCGCCTGCGCCCGCGTGGCCATCGCATCCCGTCCGCGTTTGCCTTCGGCCGTGTCGGCGGCCGCCTTGGTATTGGAGAGTATCGCCGCGTGAACGCGCTGGGGAAAACGTCGCAGCAACTCGAAGACGATGTAGCCGCCCATCGATAAGCCACACACAACCGCCTGATCGGCTCCGGCGTCATCCAGCTGACGGATCACATCGTCCGCGTACGCGGCCATCGAGAATTCGTCGCCCGGTGTCGACACGTTCGTGCCGGCACCGCGCAGATCGGGTGCGAGGCATTGCCAACCGGCCAACGCCGCGAGTTGATGTCGCCACAACAGATGATCGAACGGAAATCCGTGGATCAGTAGGACGGGAACGTGTGCCAGAAAATCCCTCGTCTGATGTCGGTCGATTGCAAGAAAAGGCTGAACGCCTTTGCACCGTACGTCGGATCTAGCCGCAGACCATGCTCGCCGGCCAACGCCCTGGCTCGTTCGCCTTCGGGAGTGGGATGCCCGTACCCAGGTCCCATCGCGTCCACGACCCGCACGCCGAGCGACACGCGCGGCGCGTCGAATCCGACACCGGCACGGCCCAGCAGCGTCGCCGCGCGTCGGGCGAGGCGCAATGTGCGCCATCGGTTCGCGACGATGCGTGACGCGACGCGCACGGCGACCACCTGCGTCCGCCATCCCAGCCAGGCGAGACCGAGGGCAATCCCGGCGGCGGTTCCGCCGGTGCCGAGCGGCACGACGATGGCATCCGGGGGGGCATCGAGTTGCAGTCCCAGTTCGAGCGCCGCGAGAAAATGTCCGATCACGGCGCGCGGCTCCGCGCCACCACCGGGGATCCAGCGCGGTGTGCGAGGACCCAGACGCCGAGCGGCGCGCCACGCGCGCACCAGGGCCCACGGCAGTGTCAGCGGGCTCGTGGCACAGACCACGACATCCGCGGCCACCCGTGTCGCGGCCGCAACGCGTCGACTGATATCTGTCTCGGGCTGATCAAAGAGCGCGACCGCGGTGCGATGGCCCTGTGCCCGCGCGAACCGCGCGGTCGTCAGGCAGTGACTCGAGCCCGTGCCACCGACGGTGACGAACACCGATCCCGCCGGCATGCCGGCAAACAGAAACTCGAGACCACGAACCTTATTTCCTCCCGCGTGATCTTCTCGCTTGAGCCACAACGCGTCGAGCCCCACGGCATGCGCGAGACTCGGGTGCGCCTCGAGCGGTGTCGGCCAGTCGCCGAGACTGCACGGGGCGTATGCGCTACGTATCTTTGTGGCCAACACTGCGGAGCGATCCATGCGAGTAGCCACCGATTATATCCGTCATGCGGCGCGAGCCGCCCGCAATTACGCGGGCGATCCATTGGGCGGAGCCTCCCACCCTCAGGCTCCTGATCCCGAATTCTACCGGACGCTAGCCAAGGCGCTGGAGGAAATTGCCGCCGGCATGGAGGCGCTCGGGAAGGAGGAGTGAGCGCTCCGCTCTACATCGACACGGCGCCCGAGTTGGCGGCGTTCGTCACCGCCGCGAGACGCGAGCACCGGGTCGGCGTCGATACCGAAGCGGCCAGCTTCCATCGTTACCGCGACCGCATCTACCTCCTCCAGGTCTCGAGTCCAACCCAGACGGCCGTCATCGATCCCGTGGCCATCGCCGCGCCGGGTCTCGAGCCGTTCGGCGGCTTACTGGCTGATCCACAAGTCGAAAAAACCTTCCACGACGCCGATTACGATCTGCGCGTGCTCGACCGCGACTATGGCTTTCGCGCCGTCCGGCTATTCGACACGCGCATCGCGGCGCAGCTCGCGGGCGAGCCCGCCATCGGCCTGGCGGCGCTGCTCGAGAAGTACATCGGCGTAAAGCTCGATAAGGAACATCAGAAGGCGGACTGGTCGCTTCGCCCCCTGACCCCGTCGATGCTCGCGTATGCCGCCGCCGACACGCGGTTCCTGCTCGGGTTGCGCGACGCGCTCGAACAGCGCCTCAAGACGTTGAACCGCCTATCGTGGGCGATGGAAGAGTTCAAACAGCTCGAGTCCTTGCGCTGGAGCGGACCGGGTGGAGAAGAGGAGACGTATCTGAGGCTCAAGGGCGCGAAAGGACTGTCGCCACGGAGCCTGGCGGCACTACGACTGCTGCATCGCTGGCGCGATACTGTCGCTGAACGCGACGACCGCGCACCGTTCCGGATCATCGGCAACGATGCCCTCCTGGCCGTCAGCCGTGCGCTTCCGGCGTCGCGCACCGACCTTGGCCACATCCGCGATTTGCCCAGCTCCCTCGCGCGGCGTCACGGAGAGGCGCTGCTCGACGCGGTGCAGCGGGCCAAGGCGCTGCCCGAAACCGATCTCCCGCGGCTCGAGCGCCGCCCCCGCGTTCACAAGGATCCTGGCTTCGATGCGCGGCTGGAGCGGGTCAAGGCGGTGCGCAATCGGATCGCGACCGAGCTGGGACTCGACCCAGGCGTCGTGAGCGGGCGGACGACGTTGGAGGCGGTGGTGCGCGCGTGTCCCGCGAACCGGACGGCGCTCGAACAGGTCGGTGAGATTCGGCGCTGGCAGATCGACGTGCTGGGCGACGCGCTCCTCGAAGCCGTGCGCTAGAACCCCATCATCGCACGGATCTTCGGATCGATGCGATCCGGCGTCCAGTACGGTTCCCAGACGATATCGATGTCAACATCCTTCACGCCGTCAATGGCGCGAACGACCTTATAAATGTCGTTCGTAATCATCGGGCCGGCGGGACACCCGGGCGATGTCAGCGTCATGGTAATGCGGACCAGCCCCCCCCCGTCGTCCACCTCCACGTCATAGACCAAGCCGAGATCGATGATGTTCATATCGAGCTCGGGGTCTTTCACCTGACGCAGCGCCTGGCGGATTGTCTCGGCACTCAGGACTACAGTGGTCACAGCATTATCTCCTTAGTGGCGAACCTAGCGACCCGGGACACCGCGCACCAGACAGTGCCGCCGGATCGCGATCCAAGCGTAGATCCGGCGGGCGAGTGGCAGCACACCAGGAACCCGGAACAGTGGCGCGAGCCAGCGCCTTCCGGGGAACAGCCTGAGTAGCTCGGGAATGGCGTCCGCCCCTGCGTACACGCGACTATCCGGTAGCACGAGATGCATCGCGGCCGCGAGCGCCGGAAGGGCGATGCCGAATCGCGCCACGGCAACTCCGTCCTGGAACGGTACGAATCGCAGCACGTGTCCCCGATCCCACCGGCGCAACAGCTCCACCGCCTTCTGACAAACACCGCATTCGCCGTCGTAGATCAGCGTGGGATTGATGCGGTCAGTGGGCGAGGGCATCGACGGCGCGCGCAGCGGCGTCGGCCACGCGCCCGCGAACTTCTTTCAGCTTGGTGAATGAACCGCGAACTCTGGGATTGTACGCGCGATTGGTGAGCAGCAGAACAAAGAGGTCGCGGTCGGGATCGATCCACAGCGACGTCCCGGTCCAGCCGGTGTGTCCAAAGCTGTGCGGCCCGAGCAGCGTGCCGGCACTCGAGATCTCTTCGCCAGTCGGCAGCGCTTCCCAACCCAGGGTGCGGGCACTTACTCCCCGACGCGCCGGCACGGCAACCAGCGTGAATTGGTGAACCGTTTCCTTTTTCAGCATCCGCGGTCGATCCGGAAGCGCGCCCTGGTTCAACATGAATTGTGCGAATCGCGCGAGCCCGCGTGCCGTTGCGAAGACGCCGGCGTTCCCCGACACGCCGCCGAGCTTCCAGGCACTCGGGTCGTTGACGACGCCCGCAATCGGATGCCCGTGCCAAAGGTTCGTCGGAGCGATCCTCGGCTGCAGTCGCTTCGGTGGCCGGAACAGCATCTGCTGATCGAGGCCGAGCGGAGCGTAGATCGCGCGCGTGACGAATGCATCAAGGGTTTGACCACTCACATGCCGAACGATCTCGCCCAGGAGAATGGCATTGAGATCGGAGTAGACCATGCGCGTTCCGGGCGGTGCCACCGGCACCGTCGTCAGGACCATCCGCAACGCGGCCGCGCTATCGGGCGCCTCGCGCAGTGGGAGCGTCGCGCGCAGACCCGACGTGTGTGTCAGGAGATGCCGCACCGTGATGCCCGACGTACCAGGACTATTAAACGCGGGGAGGTAGTGCACGACCGGACTATCGAGGGCGACTTTCCCCTGTTCGACCAGCAACATGAGCGCCGGCGTCGTTGCCACGACCTTCGTCAGCGACGCAACATCCCAGAACGTGCTGTCGACACTCACCGCCGGACTCGTCGCACTCCATGTCAGGCGGCCGTAGCCTTGCGCGAACAGGCTCGTGTCGTGCCGCCCCACGATGAGCGCGGCGCCGGGGTAGACGCCGCCTCGGATTCCGGCTTGCACGATAGGATCGAGGACCGAGTCGAGCGGTGAGAACTGCAGGACCAGCACCGACAACAGCGTGGTTAGGCCCAAATGCCCGGAATCCGCCGGCTGCAGGAGGGACAGCGCCCGTCAGGTCCGATGCGCTGCCGTTTGATGACGTATCCGTAGCGCTCGATCAGCAGGTCACCGCAATCGGGGCAATACGTGTTCTCCCAGCGCCCCACGCGGCCCGGCACATTCCCCGCGTACACGAATCGCAAGCCTGCGCGCGCGCCGATCTCACACGCGCGGAGCAGCGTCGCCACGGGCGTGTTGTCGGGGTCGGTCATCTTATAGTCTTTGTGGAACGCGGTGACGTGCCACGGAATCTCCGGCCACACGGAGGCGATGAGCTCGGCGGCGGCCGTGAGCTGGGCTTCGTCGTCGTTGAAGCCGGGGACGATCAATGTCACGATCTCGAGCCAGAACCCGCGCTCGTGCACCAGCCGGATGGCCTCCACCACGTGCTCCAACACGCCACCCAGCTCGCGGTAGCGTTTGTCGCTCATCGCCTTGAGGTCAATCTTGTAGCAATCGGTCCAGGGCCGGATGTAATCGAGGACTTCAGGCGTCGCATTGCCATTGGAAATGAACGCCGTCTTCAGACCGGCCGGCCGCGCGACCTTGAACACATCGACCGCCCATTCCGCCGTGATGAGCGGCTCGTTGTAGGACGAGCCGACCATGCGGGCGCCTTGGCGCTGCGCCAGCGCGACCAGCGCGTCCGGCGTGACATCGGTCGGCATCACCCCAGCGGTCTGGTCGCGCAGCGCCTGCGACGTCAGCCAGTTCTGGCAGTAGCCGCAGTGGAAATCGCAGCCCAGCATCCCGAAGGTCAGCGTGTCACTGCCCGGAAGACAGTGGAAGAACGGTTTCTTCTCGGTCGGGTCGCACTGCAGCGCCGCGACATATCCGGCCGGCGTGTACAGCGTTCCTTCCTTATTGAAGCGAACCTTACAGATCCCGCGGCGGTCGGGCTTTACGAGGCAGCGATGTCCACAGGCGAAGCAGCGGACCGCCCCACCTTCCAGTTTTTCGATCAGCTCCGCTTCGCGCACGCGGGTGTCCAGGGCCTGCGCTAGCGAGGCAGGTGGAGGAGCGTGACTCAGGAACGACGTGATCTGGCGTGGACTCAGCGCAAGCTCCCTGGCGTCAGCTGATATAAGAACAGCACCGTGCGGACATCGCGATCGGACAGATCGCGAACCTTGGCGGTGGGGAACATGATGTCGGTTGAGTCTTTGGAATGATCGAGCCCGAGCAGGTGGCCCACTTCGTGCGTCGCCACCACGCGGATGTCTTCCGGCTCCATCGGCCGGCCCTTGGGATCGAACGTCGCGAGCGTGATGACGGCGCCCTGGATGTGGCCGTTGTCGTCCCAGGTGACGTCGGTCTGCCCCGTACGCTCGATTTCAAACTGGATCCGCCACTTCACGGTGACTTCGGCATTCGATGAATCGGCATTGAAGTCGAACCGGACGGGGACGCCCGCGCTGGTCCACTGTTCGAACGCCTGCTTGATCGCCTCGACGAACGTCGGCTGGAAATTCGCGGCGTGCGTCGGCGCGAACCACACCCGAATCGGGGAGGTCTGCCGATTCTCCCACCGGCGCAGCATCGAATCGCCGCTCGCCTCCAGCATCTCGCTGATGTACGTGGTCGAGCCGCTCGACCGGATGCGGCGTCGCGTTTCCGACCGGGCCATGAGCTCCATATAGGACGGCTCGCGCCCGTTCGGGCCGGCGGGCACCGCGGTCCCCTGCGACGTGGTCGTGGGCGTCGCCCCTTGGGCTGGGGAGGTGGCCTGGGGCGGCGGCGCCGGGATCGGAGGAGGCTCGGCGATCCGCATCGGCCCATCGGCCGCGGCATCCACGGGGCGGCGCGTGGGTCGAAACGCGTCCCAGAAGATGAAGAGGACGATGAGCACCGCCGCGGCGGCGATCATTCCCGTGAGCCGGCGTTCCACCATGCGCGCAATATGTGGAGATTCGCGGTCGCGCCGCTAGCATTGCACTTCGCACGTCCCTATGATTGTGGCCCGCATGTGCTTGGATCATAGGTGATCGCATTACCCGCGCGGCAGCTCGTGCGCTGGCGCGTCTGGGTCATTGCCGCGTGGGCGGTCCTCGCGCTCCTGTTCGTGCCCAAGGCCACCCACGTGCAACGCGTGTTGGCGGTGCGCGGCATGAATGTCGAGCAGACCGAGTCCGCTCGCGCCGCGCAACTCATCCGAGAGGCCTTTCCCAATCCGATCGCGGACTACGTGGCCGTCGTGGTGCACGGCCCGGTGCGTTACACCAACCCCCGTTTTGTTGCGGTCCTCGACTCGCTCTCCGCTGCGCTCGGTCGCCAGTCGTACATCAGCCAGGTGATCTCCGTCCGCACCATCGGCGAATCCACGTTCGTCAGCCCCGATCGCCACACCACCTTTCTCATCGCGGCCCTGACGCCCGCGAGCACCAACGACGTGAGCCGCACCGTGGTGCCCGATCTCCGCGAGACGGTCAGCAGCACGCTGCAGCGGCTGCCGCGCGGGGACGGGTTCGACGTCAAGATCACCGGCAATCCGGCGCTCGATTACGACGTGCGCACGATCAGCGCCGAGGATACCCGGGCCGCCGAGGAACACGCGCTGCCGTTGACGCTCGCGGTGCTGGTGCTCGCCTTCGGCGCACTCGTCGCGGCGACGCTGCCCATCATCGTTGGTGTGCTCGCGATTACGATCGCGCTCGGCATTGTCGCCGTCGCGGCGCAGTTCCAGACGATGTCGGTCTTCGTGCTGAACATCACCACGATGGTGGGGCTGGGCGTCGGCATCGATTACTCGCTGCTCATCGTCACGCGGTTTCGCGAGGAGCTGAATCGCGGGTTGTCCCCGATCGATGCCGCGGTGCGCACGATCCAGACGGCGGGGTCGGCCGTCGTGACGTCGGGACTCACGGTCGTGGTCGGATTCGCCGCCCTGATCCTGACGCCGCTCACCGAGACCCGGTCGGTGGGCGTCGGGGGGCTGATCGTCGTCGCGGTGGCGGTACTGCTCGCCACGACGTTTTTGCCTGCGGCCCTCGCGATCCTGGGACGCGACATCGACCGGCCGAAGTGGCTTGCGCGCGCGCTCGCCTGGATTCACACCCCGCAAGGCTGGGAGCGGTGGGCGCGCTCGCTCGGCCACCACCCCTGGCGCGCCATCCTCGGCGGCGGCCTCGTGGCGGCCCTCCTGACGTTTCCGCTCACGCAGATCAGAATCGGACTCCCGGTCCGCAACTGGTTCCCACCGGATGCAGAGTCGGGACAGGGGCTCGCCGCGTTGCGAGACATGGGCGCGAGCGGCGTCATCCAGCCGTTGCGGGTCGTCGTGCAGCTGCCCGCGCGCGAGTCCGCCCTCTCCGGTCGCCGGTTGCCGGGGCTCAAGGCACTCAGCGACTCGATCTCACGCGATCCGCGCGTCCGCGAAGTCCGCGGCGTGGCGACGCTGCGGCCCGGTCTCTCGACGCTGCAGCTCGCGATGTTCTACAGCGACGCCGACGCGATCCGCGTTCGGTACCCGGAGTTTTTCAACGCCTATCTCAGCACGGACCGCCGCACGACGCTCATGGACGTCATCGCCGCCGACTCGGTCTCCTTGACCGGCATGATGGATCTCGCGCGCCATGTGCGCCGCACGATCGCGCGCAGCACGCGGCTGCGCGGCGCGGAGGTGGTGGTGGGCGGGTTTGCGGCCTCCAGCCTCGATCTGCAGGAGAATCTGCTCGCCCGCTTTCCGGGCATCGTCGCGATGATCCTCGGCGTCACCGCGATCATGCTCTTGATCGCGTTCCGGTCGGTCCTCGTGCCGCTCAAAGCGGTCGTGCTCAATTGTGTTTCGGTGGGCGCCGCGTTCGGCGTGACGGTCCTCGTCTTTCAGCACGGCTATGGCGCCGGCCTGTTCGGCCTCGACGGGCCGACGGAAGCCATCTTCGTCGTCGTCCCGGTTCTGGTATTCGCGACGGTCTTCGGGTTGTCGATGGATTACGAGGTGTTTCTGCTGACCCGCGTGAAGGAGGTCTTCGACAAGACCGGTCGCAACGATCACGCGACCATGGAAGGCCTGTCGACCACGGCGTCCACAATTACGTTCGCCGCACTGATCATGATCATCGTGTTCGGGAATTTCGCGTTCACCCGCGTGCTCGCCGTGCAGTTCATCGGCTTCGGACTGGCCCTTGCCGTGCTCCTCGACGCGACCTTGATCCGCATGGTGCTGGTGCCGGCGATCATGCACATCGCGGGGCGGTGGAATTGGTGGCCCGGCGTGCGGGCCCCCCGGCGGGAGGGAAGCGACGTGGAAGAGGTCACGTAGAATCCAGCAGCCGGAGCTTTTCCCCCCAGACATCCCAGTGCCACGCCGGCACACGCACTCCGGTGTCGGGATCTTTGAGCGGTTTGTATTGCAGCCAGCGCGCCTGAAATCCCAGCTCACGGCCCAGCGCCAGCAGCCGTTCCTTATCGGAGCTCACCAGGTGGACCATCGGCTCATCGTCGATCTTGTGCCGGTGAAGCCAAACGCCGCCGCTCAGGGCGAAACGCATCCCCTCGCGGCGGCGTTCGAACTCTCGATAGGGCGGCTCTAGGTGCAGGTGATTCGCCCCTCCACCGTCGCCGGCGCGACGGGCGTCGCGGTTCCTTGAAACAGGCTGCACTGACGCGTGGTCTGCGCATGGACCGCCTGCGCCGACCAACCGCCCGGCGTCGCCTGGACCACCGTCAGCGTCACACCGGTCGATGAGCGGAAATTATTGAGCGCCGCCAGGCTCGTCGTATAGAAGGCGCTGTCGTAGAAAAAGCCCTCTTCCGCCGTCGCCAGGTTCTTCAGGTCCGACTTCATCTGGGCGACGTACGCCTTCTGCTTCGTGTTGGCAAGCTTCGGGATCGCGATCGACGCGAGCAATCCGATTATCACCACCACGATGAGCAGCTCGATCAGCGTGAAACCGCGTGCCTTCACTGCGTTACCCTCCGGCGCCAAAGGGCGCCGATCCCGAAAACCCGGAATCGACACCCCTATTGTGGGCACCGCCGGCCGATCCTGCAAGAGGCGTGCTTAACCCTTCGCGTCGATCCAATTCTTTCCAGCACCGACACTTACGACGAGTGGCACGCGTAAACTGGCCACCCCCTCCATCTCGCGTTTTACAAGGGCTCCGGCAACCAACCGTTCACCTTCCGGGATCTCAAAGACAAGCTCGTCATGCACTTGCAGGACCATCTTCGACCGGAGCTGCGCTTGCTGAAGCGCCGCGTGGATGCGGATCATCGCGATCTTGATCAGATCGGCGGCCGAGCCCTGCAGCGGTGAATTGGTCGCGGTCCGTTCGCCGAAGGCGCGGATGCTGAAGTTTCTGTCCCGGAGCTCGGGGATGTAGCGTCGCCGGCCAAACAGCGTTTCGACGAACCCGCGCTGGCGGGCGTCATCGATCGTCCGATCGAGCCATGCACGCACGCCGGCGAAGCGCTCGAAGTATTGCTTGATGAACGCCTTGGCTTCCTCGAGGGTGATCCCCAGCTGGCGGGACAGCGCCAGCGCTCCCTGGCCGTAGATCGTCGCGAAGTTGATCGTCTTCGCGCGCGCGCGCATCTCGCCGGTCACGCTCGTTTCGGGAACGCCGAAGATCACGGCGGCCGTCTGCCGGTGGATATCACCACCGCGCTGGAATGCCGAGACGAACGCGGGATCTTCCGAGAGATGCGCCAGCAGTCGCAACTCGACCTGGGAATAATCGGCCGTGAGCAGCAGGTGACCGGGCGGTGCGACGAACGCGCGACGAATCTCGCCGCCGCGGCGTGTGCGGACGGGGATGTTTTGCAGATTGGGATCTGACGACGAGAGCCGGCCGGTCGCCGCCCCGGTCTGATTGAAGCTCGTATGGACCCGACCGTCGGGGCCGATGTAGCCCGGCAACGCATCCACATAGGTGGATTTCAGCTTCGTCAGCTCGCGATACTCGATGAGCAGCCGGGGGACGTCATGGCCGAGGGCGGCCAACTGCTCGAGGACCTCGACGTCGGTGGATGCTCCGGTCTTGGTGCGCTTCTGGACCGGCAGCTTCAGCCGCTCGAACAGCACCGTCCGCAGCTGGGGGGTCGAGTTGATGTTGAACTCGCCTCCCGCGGCGCGGTAGATGTCGAGTTCGAGCTGGATCAACTCCTTGTTGAAGCCGCGCGACATCTCGCCCAACAGTGCGCGATCCACAACAATGCCCGTGGCCTCCATATCCACGAGGACGGGAATGAGCGGAATCTCGATCCCGTCGAGCAGCCGCTTGAGGTGATGCGATTCGATATCGGACCGAAATGCCTCTTCGAGTCGCAGCACCATCTCGGCCTGTGCCGCCGACACCCGCGCCGCTTCCGCGGGCGGGACCTGGGCATACGTTCGCTCCGTTCCCCCCTTCCCTTTCCCCAATAGCGACGCCGTCGTGGGCAGCTCGACGGACAGATGCTCCCGCGCGAGATCGTTGATCGCGTGCGAACGATTGCCGGGATCCAGGACGAAGCTCGCCACCATCGAGTCGTAGGCGACGCCCGCGAGCGAGATGCCGGCGCGCGCGAACGCCACCCAGGCCGCCTTGATGTCGTGTCCCGCCTTGCGCACCGTCGGGTCGACGAGCAGCGCGCGGACCGGCGCGAGCGCCTCGCTCGCGAGCGACGGCAAGTTGCGCGGCGGCGTGGCGTCGAACTCTCCGTCGCGCGCCTGATGTCCGAAAGGGAGATACCAGGAGCGTCCCGGCGCGACAGCGAACGAGATGCCGGCGAGCTCCGGCTCGGTCTGCAGCGCGACCAGCGGCGCACGGCGCAGCTCCTGAATCAGCGCGGGGAGACCTGCCGGATCGTCGACGATCGCAGGATCCGCGAGCAGCGGCGCTCGCAGTGCCGGAGCCGGTGCCGGCGGCCCGCCGGGTTCGCCCGCGGCAGCCGGTGCGACTCCCCCCTCCACCACCACGGACGCGAGGTCCGCGAGTTTTGGGATCAGCGTGCGGAATTCGAGCTCGGTGAAGAGCGTCGCGAGTGTCTCAGTATCCGGTGTGCGCACGCGGAGCTGCTCGAGATCGAGCTCGACCGGCACGTCGCGACGCAATGTCACGAGCTGGCGCGAGAGCCGCGCCTTGTCCCCCTGCTGCAGTAACGCTTCGCGCGGCCGCTTCCCCGTGATGTCGGCCGCGCGCGCCAGGATCGTGTCGAGATCGCCGTAGGCCTCGAGCAGTTGCACCGCGGTCTTGTCGCCGATCCCCTTGACGCCGGGAATGTTGTCGGAGCTGTCGCCAACCAGGGCGAGATAGTCCACGACCCGCGCCGGGGAGACACCGAGCCGCTCGCTGGCATTGGACTGATCGACCCACTGCTCTTCGACCGCCGCCTGTCCGCCGCGCCCAGGATTCAGGAGCGCGATACCCGGGCCGATCAGCTGATAAAAATCCTTGTCGCCCGAGACGATCACGGCCTGGAGGTCGCGCTGCGCCGCCCGATCGGCGAGCGTCGCGACGACGTCGTCGGCCTCATAACCGTTGATCGCGATGACGGGAATATGAAACGCATCGAGAATCTGGCAGACGCGCTCCAGCGAGCGGTCGAAATCCTGTTGCAGCTCTTCCCCGAGCTTTTCGCGAGTCGCCTTGTACTCGGGGTACTGCTCCTGCCGGAACGACACCCCGCGATCGTGCACCCACCCGATGTATTCGGGATGGTAGTTCTCGTAGAGTCGCAAGAGGAAATTCGTGATGCCCCACACCGCGGACGTGTTCTCACCGCTCTTGGTGGTGAGGGGCCGCGCGATCATGGCGAAGAACGCGCGGTAAATGAGCGCATAGCCATCCACGAGGAAGACGTTCTTCTTGCCGGCGGAGGTGGCGGGGATCGGCGGCGCGGGGCGCGGCGGCATAGGCGAAAACTAGCAGCGCAAACAACAACCCCGCCCGATACGGCCGGGCGGGGCGGTGCTCGGTGAAGGTGTGGCGTTAAACGCGCACGACGTTCGTGGCGTGGAGCCCTTTGTCCCCCTGCTTCACCTCGAACTCCACGACCTGTCCCTCGGCGAGCGTCTTGAAGCCATCCATCTGAATCGCCGAGAAATGCACGAACACGTCTTCGCCACCTTCCTGCTCAATGAAGCCATACCCCTTGGCGTCATTGAACCACTTCACCTTTCCCTTGATCACGATCCGCCTCCTGCAGAGTCTGTTCCCCAGCCCAACGTGGACGCTAGAAAAGACCCGCCACCCGGAAAGCTGTCAAGCGGGTTTTCTACGGTGCGTACAGGGCGCGGTACAACTCGCGATTCCGTAACAGGCTGCGGACGTAGCCGCGCGTTTCCGGATACGGAATCAGCTCGATAAAGCGATCCGGATCGTCGGCCCCGGCGCGGTCGAGCCAGCGGCGCACCGGAACCGGGCCGGCGTTGTACGCCGCGATCGCCGCATCCACCCGACCGAACCGCCTGAGCAGCTCGGCGAGATGCGCCGCGCCCAGGTGCAGGTTGAGATCGGGCACCGTGATCCACTCCGGGTAGAACGCGACGTCCAAGCCGCGCGCCATCAGCGAGGCCGTACTCGGCAAGAGTTGGGCGAGTCCCCGCGCCCCGGCCGGCGACAGCGCCTGGACGTCGAACACGCTCTCTTGTCGGACGAGGGCCGCGAGCAGCAGCGCGTCAACGCCGAACTCCTGCGCTTCGGCTTCGACGGCGGCGCGGTTCGGCCACGGGAAGATCGCGCGCAGCACACGCACATCACCCGGGGCGAGCAGCGCGGCCTGCCACCCGAGCCGGACGCCGGCCGAGCCGTAACCACGCAATCCCAGGCCCTCGCTCCAGGCGAGCAACGCGTCGAGATCGGTGGGTGGATGCGCGAGCACGACGCGGACTTCGGCTTGGGCTTCGCTGTCGAGCCCGGCGAGAAGCAACGTGTCAATGCGCGATAACCCGGAGAGCACGGCCGGTGGCGCGGTCGACGACCCCGCCAGCGGCGCGAACGCGAGCGGCGGCAGGCCCGTCTCGCGGCGCGCACGCATGCCGTAATACCCGACCGAGTCCTCGCGCGCCAGCGCGACCCAAATCGCGCGCGCCTTCGTCGAGTCACCGCGCGCCTCCGCCATCTTGCCGAGCCAGAAGCGCGCCGCGGTGCGCTGCGGCCCGGTCGCATCGATTTCCGCTTGATACAGGGCGGCGGCGCTGTCGGGGCGGCCCGTACTCTCGGCGCGGGCCGCCAGCCGGAAGCGCGCGAGCGACGCGCGTGGGTCGGCCGGATAGCGGCTGATCAGCTCGCCGTACCAACGGCCGGCCTGCGGCCAGTCGTCGCGACTCTCGTGCAGATCGCCCAGGATATAGAGCGCGCCGGGCGCGGCGGAATCGGTGGGGTACGCTCGAGCGAATCCCGCCAGCGAGGCGACCGCCGTCGAGTCGCTCAGGCGAACGAGCACGCGGGCGCGGCGGTAGAGCGCCAGCGGGCGACTCGCGGAGTCGCGAGCGGCGGCGGCATAGGCGCGCACCGCTTCGCCCAGGCGACCGGACGCTACGAGCAGCTCGCCATACAGAAGCAGGGTCGTCGCACTCGAGTCGCCGGACCGCAGGGCGTGTTCGACGTGGATGCGCGCATCGCGCGTCGTGGTGCGCCGATTCAGGGCACGCGCCAGGGCGACATGTTCCGCAGCGGCCCGCGGGGGCAGCGGGCCGAGTGCCAGGCTCACGCCGGCGGCCGCGTCATCACTCAGCGGATCGCGCGCCAGCAGGGCGTAGAGCAGCGTTCGGGCGCGCGTCGAATCGCCCCTCGCCACAGTCAGCCGCGTCGCGTCGAGCGCCCCTCCCTTCCCTGCCGCGGCGAAGGCGTCGATCGCGCGGGTCGTATCACCGGCGAGCAGCAGCGAGCGCGCCCGCGCCACTGGCACTTCGCGCGCGGCGGGCGGCGGCAGGTCGGTGAGCAGCTGAGCCGCGGCCGCCGTATCGCGCGTGACCCGGGCCTGACGCACCCGCAGCCACGGGTCGATGCTCGCGAGCTTGCTTCCCGCGCGGGCGGCGGCAAACGCGGCCGCGGCGCTATCGGCCTGACCGGCAGCGTCGAAGGCGAGGGCCGCGCGCACCGCGAGCACCGGCACACGCGCGCTGGGCGCACGCGCCCGGGCCATCTGAAAGTGCGTTGCGGCGTCGGGGTATCGCCCGGTGCCGTACTCCGCCTGCGCCAGCACGGCGAGCGCCTCCCCGTCGAGATAGTCGAGCAGCCACGGCTGCCCCGCCAACAACTGCCGGGCGTGCTCGTAGCGGCGGGCGTGGACTTCGGCCTTGGCGCCTTCGACGATCAAGAATGCGTTGGGATTGGGATCGCGACGCGCCGCGGCGAGCAGCGTCTCGGCCGCGTGCCAGGGACGGCCCGACAAGCGCAGCGAATCAGCGCGGAACGTCGCGGTGTGTTCCGGCGGGGCGACATCCTGCCCCCAGCACCTCCCCGCCGGCGCCAGCACCAGGTCCCCCGCCAGCGCCGCGAGCCAAAGGGCGCGTCGTTTCACCTGCCCGCTTGCCTCAAGCGCGCCAGGACTCGCTGATATTCCGCGCGGGATCCGGGCGTCAGCCGATACCGGCTGAAGCCGGTCTGATCCTGGAAATACAGTACGAGGCGATGCGCTGCGTACGTCCAACGCAGCAGCCGCATGCCGTTCCGGTCCATGCCGCTCGCGAGATCGGTCATCTCATCGGGTTCGCCGAGCGTGATAAACACTTCGCCGCGCTCGGTCAGCCAGCCAGGCTCGCCCTCGTCGGGAAATCGAATGTTCGCCTGCTGCACGCGCCGGAAATAATCGTCGATCGCCTCGTTTTCCGGCGTCAGGGGGATCGGATCGGTGGCCTTCCAGAACTGCCGCCAGACGTCGGGACGACGGTCTGCCGGCGAGCGGCGCAGCGAGTCGACCCAATCCTGGCGGTCGAAATAGCGGAGCAAGCTCATCATCTCTTCGAAGTTGGTGATGACCCATTGACTGGAGAAGCTTACCAAAAAACGGGTGCGTGCCGTATCCCCGGTCACGTTTGCGCGGGGCACGACCTGCAGCTCGGCTTGCCCCACCGGAAGATTGGCGGGGACGATGACTACGGTGGCCGACGCGAGGCCGGTATCCCCGTGCAGGCGAACGGAGTCGCGCCACAACTCGTGATTGGCCGCATCCACGACCCGTGCCAGCATGGTCGCGGGAGGCGCGCCGTAGCGCTCGACATAGAAGCGCATCGAATCGGGACCGTACGGCAAGGTGGCGCGCGGGTTGGCGACCAATTTCGGAACGTCGACACGTCGGGACCGGCCGTCCGCCGTATAGACGGCGATCGGTTTCGCCGTGGCAGGCGATGCAAAGCGCGGCGCCGTATCGGCTCGCTCGGCGCGGGCGTAGGCGGGACCGTTGCGGTCCCGCACCATCGCCATCACGTAATAGGGGCCCGGCGGCAGGGTCAGGAACTGCTGGAAGATTACGCTCTCGTCGCTGCGGAGCGTCTCCTGGAAGTTGCGGACGCGCACCTGCTCGTCGCTGCCGATCTGCCGCACCGGTACGCGACTGGTGCTGTCGGTCCGGAACGATGCCTCGACGTGGTACTCCGCGATGAACTCGGCGCCGCGGCGCTGAAACGTCAACGTCTGATTGGTGAGCGACACCGAGAACAGCGCGAGCGTGGAGTCGGGCGACGGACCGGCGAGATAGCGCACCGAGGCGATGAACGGCAAACCGCCGCCGCCCACGAGCGCGCCCATCGAGCGGTAGACGGATGACGCATCGAACAAGCGCGGCAAGAACGGTCCCCGTTGCGGCGCTGCGCCCGGCGTGCCGGAGGCGGGGGGCTGCAGCCGGCAACCGCCGGACAGAACGGCGATCGCCAGCAGTGTACCCGTCACCCGCGTGCCCACACGTCGTATCACTTGCCGAGCCTCAAATCCGGACGTTAGTTTCGCGCACAACCCCCATGGCTCTCGAAAACCTGGCCGGCAGGTCAATCGCCGGCTACCGCCTCCTCGAGCGCGTCGGCGAAGGAGGGACGGCGGAGGTGTACCGCGCCGAGCATCGCGACCGCGGCGCCTGTGCGTTCAAGGTATTGCGCGAGCGTCTGAGGGGCGACCCCGTCGTCGTCAAACGCTTCCTGCGGGAAGCGGGATACGGGTCGCGCGTCGTGCATCCCGGGGTGGTCCGCACGTACGAGTTCGGTGAATCCGACGGTCTCTATTATCTCGCGCTGGAGTGGGCCAGCGGCGAGCCACTCGCGGACTTCTTACACCGCGAGGGCCCGCTCACCGCGGCGGAGGCGATCCCGCTCGTACGCCAGCTGGCCGACGCGCTCACCGCGGCACACGCGGCCGGCATCATCCATCGCGATCTGAAGCCCGAGAATATCATGTACGACGCAAGCACGCACAGCGTGAAGCTGCTGGATTTTGGTATCGCGCGGGACGCTGAGCTGCCACCCGAGGAGCGACTGACGCGCACCGGCTTCTTCGTCGGCACGCTGCAGTACGTCGCGCCCGAGGCGCTGTCGGGCGAGCTCGTCGATGGGCGTGCCGACATCTACAGTCTCGCGAAAATCGCGTACTACATGCTGACCGGACGACATCCGCACGACGGGCGCAGCCCGCGCGAACTCTTCCAGCAGCTCTTGAGCGGCAAGCCGAAGCCGCTCTCGGAGGCGAGCGACCGCAAATTCCCGCCGGCGCTCGAGGCGGCCGTGATGAAAGGCCTCGCGCGGCAGCCCGGCGATCGCCAGCCCACGGTGATGGCGTTCGCCGAGGATCTGGAGGCGGCACTGGCGGGAGCAAAGGACGGTCCCAAGTCGCGGGGGCTCCTGGGGGCACTGAAAAACATTGTTGGCAAGCGGAACAGTGAATAGTAGTAGCGACTACTACTACCTCAAAAACACGCTCAAGGATCTGCTCCTCGCGCGCTCCGTGCAACGCGGCGATTTCGTCCTCGCCTCCGGCCGCCGCTCCTCCTTCTATATCGATGCGCGGCTCACCACGATGTCCGGCGAAGGACTGGCCGTCGTCGGTGGGCTCGGTCTCGACCGCCTCGCCGCACGCGGCTGGAGCCCGCGTGCCATCGGCGGCTTGACCCTGGGCGCCGATCCCATTGCCTACGCGCTCGCACTGACCGCCCGGCGGCGTGGGCAGCTGCTCGACGCCTTTACGGTGCGCAAGCAGCCGAAAGACCATGGCACCGGCCAGCGCATCGAAGGCTGCTTCGCGTCCGGCTACCCCGTCGTCATCGTCGAAGATGTGCTGACAACGGGACGGTCCACCCGCGAGGCGATCAGCGCCGTCGAAGGCGAGGGCGGCCATGTGCTCGGTGTGCTGGCCGTGATGGATCGCGAAGAAGGCGGACGCGAGGCGATCGAGCGGGCGGGGTATCTCGTCGAAGCGTTCGTGACGGCGTCCGATCTCGGTCTCAGGATAGGCACGTGAGCGAGCCGATTCCTCGCCTGTCGTTCGCCGCGCGCGCGCGCGGCTGGCACGACGATGCGACGGCGCTCGAGCAGCGCTTCAAGGACCTCGAGACCTTTGAGCGCAGCCACCGCCGGCGCTGGGCCATCGCGGCGGCCCTGTTCGTCCTCGGCGTCCTCGGGAAACTCGGCGGCGTCACCGACGCGCGCCTCGGCACGATCGTGTTGCTCGCCGGGGGCGGCGCGGTGATCAACGCGATCGTCGGGTTGATCAACGAGCGCGGCTGGTACCGCTGGTGGTTCATCTATATGCTCCCGCTGCTCGACGTCGTGCTCGTCAATGTGCTCGTCATCTGGTTCGGGCACGGCGGCGTGGTCGCGGCGCTGTTCATCGCGGTGCTGCCCTACGCCTTCGATCAGGGACAGGCCGTCGGCGATTTCCTCGTGTTGGTTGGGTCGATCGCCTATCTGCTCGCGAGCTGGGCACACGGTCGCCTGTATCCCGGCGGGACCGGCCTCGATACGCTCGCGTACCTCGAGACGGGTGTCTTCATCATCGTGGCGATGGCGCTCAAGCGGATCCCCGCGACGCTCATCCAGCGCATTCGTCGCGCGCGCAGCGTGATGGGCGAAGCGGAGCAGGGGTATCTCGCCGTTCGGGCGGCCGCCGCCGAAGCCGACGAGCTCGGGTTCCTCGAGAAGAGCTTCAACCGCATGCTCGAAGAGATCGGCACCACGATCTCCTCGGTGCAGCGCGAGGCCGACGAAGTCGCGGCATTCGCGGAAGAACTGGCCGCGGCGGCAGAGCAACTGCATGCCACCACCGAGTCGCTCACGCAGACGTCGCAGCGTCTCGCCACCGATCTCGGGGCTCAGCGCGGCCTCGCGGACGGGGCGCGGGGCGAAAGCGCCAAGGCGGCCGATCAGGCGGAGTCACTCCGCGTGCGCGCAGAGTTGATGCAGGTCGACGCGTCGCGACTCGTCGGGACGGCGGAGCGGGGGCGCGAGCGGGTCGCCCGCGCGAGCGCGACGCTGCGAGCGGTCGGCGAGGAAGTGCGCGCGACGGCGTCGACGGTGGCGGGACTGTCGGGGATGTCGGAACGCATCGGGGTGTTCGCCCAAACCATCGCGCGCATCGCGCGACAGACGCACCTCCTCGCCCTCAACGCGGCGATCGAGGCGGCGCGCGCGGAGGAGCATGGTGAAGGGTTCGCCGTCGTCGCGGACGAGGTCCGCAGCCTCGCGGCGGAGGCAGGGAAGTCGGCGCGCGAGGTCGCCGAGCTCGTGAGCGAGCTACGGACGGGCATCGAGGCCGCAGCGCGCGCCATGCAGTCGGGCGAAGCCAAGGTGCGGGACATCGGCGCGGTCGCGGCGGAGGCCGACGGCGCGCTCCAGGAGCTGCATCAGGGCGTGCAGCTGATGGGCGATCTGGTGAATGCGACGGCAGAGGTATCCCGCAGCCAGGCGCAGCGTCTCGCCGAGCTGGCACAGTCGTTACAGCAAGTCGCCAGCATCTCGACAGCTTCGTCGGACAGCGCCAACAGCACCGCAGCCGCCACCGAAACGCAGATCACTGCCATGGGCGAACTGACGGCCACGTCGCAACAGCTCGCTCAACTCGCCGAGCGCCTGCGCGCGGGGATGGCGCGGTTCTCGGTGCTGCAACGCGATCAGGCCACCGCAGAACACCAGATCATCAGACCCGCCGCCGACTAGTTCACACGCGAAAGCGTGTGTGATCCCGCCGGGAGACCGCTGCGGCGCTCGGGCCTTGGTCCCACGACCCCGCGTGAAAGGGGTGAAACGCACGCAGGGCCTCCCGGTAGGGGATGATCAAGAGATCGACATACCGCACCAATGCGACCTCAAAGGGAAAGCGACGCCGAAACTCGCCGGCCGTCACGCCGAGGACTGCGCGCAGGTGCCGGCCGAAGCTTTGCGGCGACGAATAGTCCATGCGATAGGCCACATCCGAGACGGACAAGCCGGGGTTTTGAAACAGGAACGCCGCGTGGAGCAGCCGCATACCGGCGAGATAGCTCTTGGGTGATGGCAAGCCGGCGCGATGAAAGCGGGACATCAACGTGCTGGGCCGGACGCGCAAATGCCGGGCGAGGCCGCGCACCGTGCTGAGCGCCGGCGCGAGTCCCGCGACCGCCTCAAAGAACAGCCGCGTTTCCTCCGGCGGGCGCGGCTCGGAGGGCTCGCCGAGCGCTGGAATGAGTCGCGCGAGTATCCGCGCCGCGACCGGCGACGCCGGATGGCCCACGAGGTCGCGCAGGCGGCGCCAGCCGTCGGGCTCGGTGCAATCCACGGCGCTGCGCACCCCGGTCGCGCCGAGCCGCAGCAGCGTTTCGGTCGCCTCGCGGTCGTGGCGTGACACAAGCGCGACCGCCGGGATGGCGGGGAACTCGCGCACGAACCGCGCAATGCCGGGCAGCGCCTCCCCGTGACAGCGATGGACGGAGATGACCATCGCATCGACGCGCCGGCGCCGCGCGACGTAGAGCGCTTCGCGCAGCGAGTCGGCGTGCAAGGTATCGAAGCAGCCGTCTCCCGCCGCATCGATGCGCGGGCGCTCGGGGGGCGGAAGAACTGTGCAGACCGTCACCATGCGGCCTCATGGTAACCGGAGCGTTTCAACCGCCATTCATCATCAGTGCCCTGCGGGCAGCGGAGGCACTATCCGAAAAAACTCCCAGTTCACCTAATTGCCGCAGCGGGAGCCTTGTGAACGGCTAGGCTGAGTGCGAAGCTAGGCGCGCGCATGAGAGGATACACATGACGTCGAGACGGTGGCTGATCGGGTTGGCGTCGCTGGTGGTGATGTTGATGATCGCCGGCGCCGTGAGCTTCGTCCGCTACGCCCGTCTGCATGCCCTCCAGCCAACGCTGGTGGCAGTCGCCCCGTTCGACATCCTCGTCGCCGGCCTGGAGCCGTGGCGGGTGCGTCTCGCGCAGGAATTGACCGCGCGGCTCGACAGCACGCCGCCGCTCGCCGCGGTGTCGCAGGACGTGGTGCGCGAGCGCTGGCGCGGGCAAGCGCGGCCGGAGCTCGCGGCCCTCGACCTGGCGCGTCGCACCAGCGCGGGCGTCGGGATCTATGGGCGCCTGGATCCATTCGCGGGTCGCGATTCGGTGCTCGTGAGGGTGATCCTGATCGATGCGGGCACCGGGCGTGTGCGGACCGTCACGAACGTCCCCTGGCCACGTGCTCGGCTTCCGGCCCTCGCCACGGCGCTCGCCCAGCAGGTGCGCGAGAACTATCGTTAAGCACGTGACCGAGCCCTTTGCAGAGCTGAACGCCGCACTACCGCCACACTATATCATCGATCGCGAGCTGGGCCGCGGCGGCATGGCCCTCGTATACCTCGCCCGCGACACTCGCCATGAGCGTTTCGTCGCGCTCAAGACGTTGCGGCCCGAAATCGCGGTGGCGCTGGGCCGGGAGCGGTTCCTGCGCGAGATCAAACTCGCGGCGCGCCTACAGCATCCCAATATCTTGCCGGTCTACGACTCGGGCGACGCGGGTGGCACCCTGTATTACGTCATGCCGTTTGTCGAAGGGGAGTCCCTGCGCGACCGGCTGGATCACGAGCCGCAATTGCCCGTGGACGACGCACTGCACATCGCCCGCGAGGTCGCCGAAGCGCTCGCATACGCGCACGATCACGACGTCGTGCATCGCGACATCAAGCCCGAGAACATCATGCTTTCGGGCGGACACGCCATCGTCACCGATTTTGGCATTGCGCGCGCGGTCAGTGCCGCCGGCGGCGACAAGCTGACGCAGACAGGCCTCGCTATCGGCACGCCGGCCTACATGCCGCCGGAGCAGGCGTCGGGATCGGGCCAGGTCGACCGCCGCAGCGACATCTACAGTCTCGCGTGCGTGCTGTACGAGACACTCGCTGGGCAGCCGCCGTTCACCGGACCGACGGCGCAGGCCATCATGGCGCGCCATTCGCTCGATTCGGTGCCGCGATTGAAAATCGTGCGCGATGCAATTCCCGACGAGCTCGAGCTCGTCATTGAGCGCGCGCTCGAGAAAGTGCCAGCCGACCGGTATCAGACATCGGGCGAATTCGCGAAGGCGTTGACCGCAGCGAGTACCGGCACGGTCTCGCGCGTGACCGCCGCGCGGCGGCACTCGCGCAGGCAGCTGGTGTGGCGGCGTCCCGTCACGGCGGGAATCGGGCTCGGCGCGCTGGCGCTGATCGCCGGCGCGTGGCTGCTGTTCGGCCGCCACCGCGATGGCGGTGGGAGCGCCGGGGGAAGCCTCGCGCCGAATCGTGTTGCGGTTCTCTACTTCAACGACGCGAGTCGCGACAGTTCACTCCGGTATCTGGCGGACGGCGTCACCGAATCGCTGATCGACCAATTGAGCGCGATTCGCGCCCTGGATGTCATATCGCGCAACGGCGTGGCGCCGTTCCGCGGACGCGACATCCCACGCGATTCGATTGCGCGCGCGCTCGACGCTGGGACGCTGGTCGAAGGCGAAGTGGAGCCGGTCGGCACGCGGGCGCGCGTGACCATTCGGCTCGTGGACGGCGCGAGTGGCGCCGACGTCGGGCGCCGACAGAGCTTCGAGTTACCGGTCGACGCGCCGCTCGCGATTCGCGATTCGCTCGTCAACCAGGCCACGATCCTGCTCCGCGAGCGCCTCGGGGATGAAGTCCAGCTGCGCGAACAGCATGCCAGTACGAAGAACGTCGCCGCGTGGTCGCTCGTGCAGCGCGCCGAGCGGCTCCGCAAAGACGCCGACGCCCGCCCGAACGAGGCGCTGGTGCTGTCTGCGCGCGCCGATTCGATGCTGGCCGAAGCGGAGCGCGCCGATCCCCGGTGGATCGACCCGATCATCCTGCGCGGCCAGCTGCTCGACCGTCGGGCGCGGCTCACACGTTCGCTCCCGGCGCTCGAGCAGGGCCTCGGACACGCGAACCGCGCGACCGCGCTCGCGCCGGATGACCCCCGCGCCATCGAACTGCGTGGCACGCTGCGCTATCGCAAGTGGTTCCTGTTCCGTCCCGCCGATCCGCGTGAGGCGGCGGCGTTGCTCGATGATGCCCGCAAGGACCTGGAGCGCGCGACGAGCATCGATCCGAGCCTGGCAAGCGCCTTTGCCACGTTGAGCCACCTCTACTATCAGACAAAAGATCTGCCGGCGGCGGCACTCGCGGCACGGCGCGCGTATGAAGAAGACGCCTATCTCAGCAACGCCGCGGACATTCTCTCGCGGCTCTTTTTCACGTCGTACGATCTCGATCAGCAGCGGCAGGCCCAGCACTGGTGTCAGGAAGGGCGGCGCCGGTTTCCTCGCGACTATCGATTCTCGCAGTGCCAACTCTACATGATGACGCGGCTCGAGGCGCCGGATGTGCCACGCGCGTGGAGCGCCCTAGCCAGTATCGATTCGCTCTCGCCGCCGCCGCAGCGGGCCCTGCAGCATCTCGAGAATCAGATGTTGGTGGCGGCAGTGATTGCGCGGGCGGGGTTACGTGACAGCGCTCATCAGGTGATCACGCGCTCGCGAGGCACTCCAGAGGTCGACCCCGAGCACGACCTGGTGGCGCTGGAGGCGTTCGTCCGGACGCTGCTGGGTGAACAGGACGAGGCTATCCGCTTGCTACAGCGCTACGTAGCCGCCAACCCCGAGCACTCCTTCCGCATCGGTGGCGACATCTTCTGGTGGTGGTGGGACCTCCAAAAGCATCCGGGCTTCCAGGCACTCGTACAACCGCATTCGTGACGTAGCTCACAAAACGCGTGACATAGCTCACTTCTTGACGGGTCCCCGGATTGAGGATCTAATTAGCTCCTGCGACAAAGAAGCATCTCAGCCGTAAACGTTGCCCGCCCGACCGTCCCAGACTGCGCCCAGCTGGGGGTTGTCCGCGAGCCCCAACTGGGAGTTGCCCTATGAAGCGAATCGCCTTCCTGTCTCTCGTTCTTGCCGGAATCGTCGGCTGTCACGCAGATCAGGCGTTACCGCCGGGACCGTCGGCGGAAATCCAGGACGCCACGCACCTCGATGGTAACCCGTTCTTCTTTTGGCTCCCACCGACCGTCAACCAACAAGCCCCATCGAGCCAAGTCTTCTCGAGCAAACTCCGCCCGGTCATCACGATCATCGACCAGGGACCTGCTGGCGCACCCTCGGACAACTGTCATGCCGGCCACACGCTGCGCACGTTCTCCGGATCCGACATCACCGTGAGCAACGCGACCTACCACGTGAACTGGCGCACCGACGTGGATGACCTCCATGCGGAGTGCACGTATCGCATCACGGTAAACGTCGGACCGAGACTCGATTCGCCAGAGCTTGGTTTTGCGGACGTCGATGTGGTGAGCGGTGCCAACCAACTGAAGAACGTCGATACCGAGGAATTCATTCCCCTGCTCGATGGTCGGACGTTGCCGATCACGTTTTTCGTCGGCGTGGGAGCGACCTGCAACCCATCGGGGGGCTCGGACTGCGGTGAGGGAGTGGCAAGGCCGGGTGCGAACACGCTCATTGTCACAAACAGCGGCAACGCCGGTGTCTTCATTCCCGCGGGTGCGGTCAATAATGAGACCACCATCACCATCCAGTCAGTCGATGGGCGATTTGGTGAGGGCGAACAATGCATTCCGGGGTTGGCCGCCCAATTCCCTGGCGCGCCAGAGACGACTGACAACGGCTGTTACGACTTCCGCGCCGACCCGCCGCTCGCTGCCGTCAACGACAATGACGGCACCTTTAACGCAGGGATCAACGCGACTGTCGGGATCTGCCCGCCGAGCGCGGCCATGGCCCTGCCTCATGAGACGCTCGATCTGATTCAAATCTTCCGGTTCGACGATTTCGGCGAGGTTTCGAATATCGTCGGGCTCTCCAACGTCCAGGCCCCGTTCCTGCGTTGCGACCCTCACTACTCACCATCGTTTGGATCGCGCCCCTCTCTCTTCGGGGACTTGGCGCGAGCGTTCGCGGCTATCGTCAGTCCGCATCCGCTTTACGCGGGCACCCGTCGCATGATGTTTGATCTGGGCGCCGGCGGCAGCACAGATGGCTTCAGCCGTTTCGCGTGGGCTCTGCCGGCGCCGCCCCTCGAGTAGGAAGTAGCGGTCGGGCGGTTGATGAAAGGGCGGCTCGCCGGAGCCGCCCTTGCTTTTTGCCATGGCCGCCCAGGCCCTCCCCCCCATGGAATTAGATCCTCCGGTGGAGAGGACATGATTCTCCTGCGCGATGGTGCGTCGGCCCCCTCCGCTCTTTGTTTCTCCTTTATCTCACGTCGGATACCTTACAATGAAGTGTCGCTCAAGCTATCTGCGGTACGTGGCGATCGTCGCCCTTGGGGTCGCCTGTCACGGCGACCGCAGCTATTCGGCTGGCCCCACTGCGCTCTTCCTCGACGCCAATCACGACGGCAACGTCTTCTTCGTCTGGCTTCCACCGATGCTCAACCAGGGAGCCCCCGCGGGCCAGGTCTTCTCCAGACAGCTCAGTCCGATCGTCACCATTACCAATCTCTGCAACGGCGAAATCATTCGCACGCTGGCGGGATCGGACGTACAGGTCGAGGACGCCGATTACCAGACACCCTGGCACACGGCCGACGACAACCTCAATTCGACCTGTACGTATCGGATCACGACGACGGCAGGGGCTCGCCAGTTGGGCGTGGCCGATGTGGACGTCGTGGACAGCGGCAATGAGCTGAAGAATGTCAACACGGGCGAGTTCATCCCGCTCCTCGCCGACCGCACGCTTCCGATTACATTCTTCATCGGCGTCGGCTCGCAATGTGAGCGCGTGGATTCAGACTGCGGCGAAGCGACCGTGCAGCCCGGACAAAGCACCACAATCGTGACGACGCAAGGTCAGGCGGGGGTGGTCGTCCCCGCCGGCGCGGTGGACCAACCGGTCACGCTCATCATCGAGTCCGCGGACGATCGCCCCTGCATCCCAGGGTTACCCGAGCCTGTGTTCCCGGGTGACGTCGGCGCCGTCGGCAATTCGTGCTACGATTTCCACACGGAGCCGCCGCTCACTGAAGTCAACGCCAGCGGCAAATTCAACACGCCAGTGACCGTCGGGATTTGCCCGGTAATCGGCGGTCTCGATCATGCGACGTCGGACTTGCTCCAGATCTTCCAGCTGCACGTCGGCGCAGACCCGCCGATCCGCGCATTGAACAACGTCCCCGCGCCGTTCTTGCACTGCGATCCCGGGTACAACGTGCTGGGATCCCGGGGATCCCCCCGCTCCCTCCTCGGAGCCCTCGCCGCGAGACTCCGCTCGCTGGTCACGCCGCGGCCGCTGTTCGCGAGCACGAGGGCGCTGTTTGATTTGGGCGCCGGCGGGAGCACGGACATGTTCAGTCGGTTCACCTGGGCGCTGCCCAGCGAGCTCGGCCTGAACTTCGATCAGACCCCAGAGCTCGAATCGATCTTGCCCGGTGCGTCGGTGAACTCGGTGTATTCCCGGCTTGGCGTCACGTTCACCCGGAGCAATCCGCTCGGCCTGTGCCCGGGGACCGCCGTGTACGCGAACGATTACGGGCTGCTCGGGTTCAACTCCGGTCAGAACAACATCAGCGTCTGTCCCCTGGGCGTCGCGTCGGACTTCAGCCAGTCCGGCTACGGCACCATCAAGGCGTCGTTCGTCGTCCCCGCAGCCGAGGCCTGCATCAACGCGACACCGACCGGATTCCACAACATCTTCCCGGGTGGCGTGGCGTTCATCGAGGCACTCGATGCCAACGGCAACGTCCTGAGCCGGACGGAATCGACGACGGGCCGCACATCCCAGCGACTCTGCGTCAGTGGGGATGGCATTGCGGCCGTGCAGTTCGCGGGCAAGGGCTCGGCCTACGCCATTTTTGACGACCTCTATTGGACACGAGTACCTCCGGCCCCATAGAACTGTAGCACCCTTCCTTTTTGCGTTCCCGGGCCGCCTATTGTGCCGCGATGGCTCGGGAACTGATCGGGCGGGTCCGCCAAGCGCTGGGCGATCGCTATAACGTCATCACCGCGGTGGGGCGCGGCGGCAATGCCACGCTCTACGGCGCCTTCGATATGGACGGCCGCAGGGTCGCGATCAAGGTGCTGCATCCCGAGCTCGCCGTCTCCGTCGCCGCCGATCGGTTTCTGCGCGAGATTCGCTACGCCTCCACGCTCGACCACCCGCACATCGCGCCGCTGCTCGATTCCGGCGAAACCGACTACCTGCTCTGGTTCGTGATGCCGTTTGTCGCCGGTGAGACGCTGCGGCAAGTGATCCGCCGCGAGCGGATGCTCCCGATCGATCGCGCCGTCCGCGTCGCCACCGAGGTCCTCGACGCGCTGGGGCACGCGCACGAGCGGGGGCTCGCGCATCGCGACATCAAGCCGGACAACATCGTGCTGTCGGCCGAGGGAAGTGGCGCGATCCTGGTCGATTTCGGGATCGCGCGGGCGATCGCTCACTCGGGCGAGGACCGCGTCACCCGCAGTGGCTTCGTCGTGGGTACGGAGGAATACATGAGCCCCGAGCAGGCGGGCGGCTCTCCCGATATCGACGGCCGGACCGACATTTATTCCCTTGGCGTCGTGCTGTTCGAAGCGCTCGCCGGCCGGCCCCCGTTCGCCGCCGCGAGCGCGGCGGCGGTGCTCGACATGCACCAGCATGCCCCTCCACCGGATTTGCGCAAGCTGCGGCGCGACGTGCCCCGCGCGCTGAGCGATACCATCATGAAAGCCCTCTCCAAGGCCCCCGAGGCGCGCTGGCAAACCGCCGCCGACATGCGGCACGCCCTGCTTCCCTATGCCTTAGTGACCTGACATGCGCTGGCTGCTCGCGCTGCTCCTCGTCCCGTCCTCGCTCCCGGCGCAAGGTCGTCCGCGCGCCCGCGACCTAGGCGTGCCATTCGACGGCACCCCGGGGCCACTCGACGCGATCACCGACGTCGCAGGTGTGACCGTCGGGCACAGCACGATCATCAGAGGGCAGGGGAAGCTCGTGGTGGGCCAGGGCCCCGTCCGCACGGGAGTCACCGCGATCTTCCCGCGCGGCGCGACGAATGGTGACCCGGTCTTCGGCGGCTGGTTCACGCTCAACGGCAACGGCGAGATGACGGGCACCACGTGGCTCGAAGAATCGGGATTCCTCGCGGGGCCCGTGATGATCACCAACACGCATAGCGTCGGCGTCGTTCGCGACGCGGTCATCGAATGGCTCGTCCGCAAGGGCTTCGAGTTCGACTGGTCGCTCCCGGTCGTAGCGGAGACCTGGGATGGCGCGCTCAACGACATCAACGGCTTTCACGTCACAAAAGAGAACGTCTTCGCCGCGCTCGACAGCGCCCGTGGGGGGGCAGTCGCCGAAGGCAACGTGGGCGGCGGCACGGGCATGATTTGCAACCAGTTCAAGGGCGGCATCGGCACGGCATCGCGGCGGCTCCCGACGACCAGTGGCGGGTACACCGTCGGGGTGCTCGTGCAATGCAACTATGGCTCGCGTGCGCGGCTCTCCATCGCCGGCGTCCCCGTGGGACAGGAGATCCCGGATCTGCTGCCGTGCCGGGATTCGATCCCTGGCGTTGCACGCCCGGGTGGGGCCCGCCGCTGCGAAGATGCCGAGCGCGGGTCGATCATCATCGTCATTGCGACCGACGCGCCGCTGCTGCCGCACCAGCTCAAGCGCATCGCGAAACGGGCCTCCCTCGGCGTGGGCCGGCTCGGAGGATTGGGCGGCAATCCCTCCGGTGACATCTTTGTCGCCTTCTCCACGGCGAATCCCGGCGCGGCAAAGCCGGAGGCAAATGTCAGCGTCACGATGCTTCCGAACGAGCGGATCACACCGCTGTTCGAAGCAACCGTCCAGGCGACCGAGGAGGCAATCGTCAACGCGATGGTAGCAGCCGAAACGATGACCGGAAGCAACGGCCTGCGCGTCTACGCCCTGCCTCACGACCGCCTCCGCGCCGCGCTCCGGAAGTACAACCGGCTGATCGAGCCGCGGCGGTGAGAATCGCGTATCTCCTGTCGCTGGCGTTGATCGCGGGCTGCCAATCTCAGGCGCACCGCCTCCTCCTGGTCGATCTGACACTCGCTGACCCGGTGACGCTGGACGCGACGGTGGCGCCCTGGCATGCTGCCGGCTATCGCGTGGAGTACCGCCGCTTCTATCCCCATCTCACCCGTGCAGATCTGGGTCGTTACCGCACGCTCATACTCCTCGGCGGGCGGGAGCCCGGCGCCCGCTCCGACGCATTGACGACCGGCGACCTGGCGATTCTGGCCGAATGGATCCGCCGCGACGGCGTCGTTGTCTTCGGCTACACCGACGGTGAACTGGATCGGTGGGTCATGAACCGGTGGCTCGCCGCACAGGGCGCCGGCATCGCGATCGGCGAGGATCCGCGCGCGGTGCAGATCTCGGCGACGCCGCTGCCGCATTCGGCGCTCGACAACGCCGGCTTCGCGCCATTCCCGGCCGGCCGCAACCGCCCACTCGTGCTCCACGACCGCAGCCAGACGCTGGCGCGCGCGCCGAACGCCGCGGTGGTGGCTGCAAGCCGCGCCCGTGACGGACTGATTGTCATCGCGAGCCGCAGCTTGCTTGCCTCCGCCGATACCAGTGCCGCGACGCGCGCCTTCCTCGTGGCGCTCGCCCGCTGGACACGGCGACCGGCAGAATGGGCGAGCGTCGGGGCGGCGACACATGCCAGTTCGCTTCAGCTCCCGAACGCGCCACAGGCGATCGCGGTGCGCCCCCCGAGCCTGGCACCCCCCGTGGGAGCTGAGGCCATCGCGCTGCCGGAACCGCCCACCCCCAACCGAGCGGGCGACAACGTCTCGGTCCCCGGCTGGGTCACGCGGCAGGGGATGCGCGTGTTGTGGAGCCGATTCACGCTCTGGTCACTCGATTCGCTGTTGCGGTTTGTCGACGTCGCCGCGTTGAACGCGCTCGCGACGACGATCCCACAAGCCGCCCTCACCGATACGACCAGCACGCGCAATCTCTGGAAGATTACGGGGGAACGGCTGCAGGCCACGAGTATCCGCTGGTTTCCGGCTGCCGTGCTCTCGGCGATCTCCTCGGACGGCGCGGACGAAGTCGACCGGCACGGGGCGCTGACACGGATTCCCTGTGGGCTCGACTCACTGTACTGGCGCAATGGCTTGCGCCCGACGTATCGCGTGCTCGCGCGGTTGGGGGCGGGCGTTATCAAGCCCGACGTGATCACGGGCGTCGGACTGGACCTCGACAGCGCGATGGCGTTGTTCCGCGGCAGCGGCTTCTGCGATGCCGATTATCAGATTGGGTTGGCGGCGCTGGGTCTGGAGCGTGCCGAGATCGAGCGCCTCGCCGCGCTGCCGCCGGCGGAGCGCTACGACACCTTGCTCGAGCGCGGCTGGTTGAGCCGCTATTTCCAGGGGCTCGAGGACGCGGTCGCCGAGCGCGCGTCGGTGCTGCGCGGTGAGTTGCGGCGCCTGCGTCCTGATGTCCGATTTGCGTTTCACACCAGCGATGCGCCCACCGACTGGTTCTCGCTCGGCTTGCTGCGCGGGTTCTCGAGCCCCGACGCGCCGATTTTCCTCTGGCTGCGTGAGGACACGCGGCCGACGTTGGCACGCCGCTATCGAGCGCGCGATGTGTTCGCGCTCTCCGCCATCGGCCTCGAGCCCGTGCGCGCGACATTCGCGCCGGCCGAATTGTCGCGGTTGCGATTCGCCGCGTTCACCGAGCATACAGGGTTCTGGCTCGACGGCGCCGCGACCGACAGTTTGGGTCGCGTGATCAGGCGCTTCGCGAAGAACAGACCGCCCTTGTATCCAAAGGGTAAGGGTGAAACGGTGGGGTAAGAGCCCACCGCGCGTCTGGCAACAGGCGCGGCACGGCAACCCCCGGTCGGAGCAAGGCCAAATAAGCAGCGAGACCCGGCCCGGGTCGTTCGAGCTGCGGGTAGGCCGCACGAGGTGGCTGGCGACAGCCATCCCAGAGAGATGACCATCTGCTCGTACCAACGAGTAAACAGAACTCGGCTTATGGTCTCACCACTTCCTCTCCTGTGAGCACCACGCCCCACAAGCCTCCGTCCACGCCCTATCCTCCGCACTGGGAGAATGTCGCGGATTTACGCGTCTTTCGAACGACCGCTGCAGAATGGGAGAAGCTCATCAGCTGGCGCAACGACATGCGGAAGCGGGGGTGGAAACTCCTCAAGGTCATAAGCGAGGAGACTGAGGTAGTGGCCATCTTCGGACGTACCAAGACCAAGGAATAGCGGATGCGTCGCCTCCTGTTCGTGGCAGCCGCACTCAGTGCGCTCAGCTGCAGCCCAAAACCCTTTCCGGCCAATCCGACTCCGGCCAATCCCGCACTCGCACCACCCCCACCACCCCCACCGCTCCCTCCAGGCCCGCCGGGCCGCGCGGATGCGGCAATCCGTTTGGGGCCGAGCGCACTGCGGTACGTGATGCACCAGATCATCCACATCGACCAGGAATTCCAGGGTATCCGCCAGCCGCTCGATTTCGGGCTGCGCGCGTTCTTCGCCGTCACGATCATCGGACCTGCCGATACGAGCGGGTATCCGACGACGATCACGATCGATTCGATCGTCGCCGACTCGGGCACGACGGCGCCAATGGGCATCAACCTCGGCGCCGCAAAGGCGCTCTCGTTCGCCGGCCGGCTGACACCGAAGGGTGAGTTCCGCAACCAGAAGGCATCCGACAGCACGGCGGCCCAATCCCTGGCTCCCGTGGTCGGCTCGTTCAAGAACTTCTTCCCGCGGCTCCCCGCCACCGGCCTTACACTCGGCGCGACTTGGGCTGACACGGTGACCGAGAACGATCGGGCCGCGGGCAGCGTGACCGTTACGAGCATCAACCGATCACATGCGGTAGCATGGGAGGATCGGATGGCGACGCGGGCGCTGCGCGTGGACGTCCTGTCCGACTTCACGGTCAAGGGGACCGGGCAACAGGCCGGCCAGCCGTTCGAGGTCGCGGGCACCGGCGTCCGCAGCGGCACTGATTTCGTTGCCGTGGATGGCCGCTATCTCGGCGGCGAGTCCCGCGATTCGACGTCGATGACGATCACGCTGCCGATTCAGGCGATGACGATTCCACGCACGCAAGTGTCGAAGACTACGGTGACGGTATTGCCTTGACGGCCGGTCGGCCTGGCGGCCGGACGGCCGGACTCGCAGCACTCGCGCTCTTGGCCCTCGGGCCGTCGGGCAATCCGGCCGCCGCTCAGCAGGTCGCTCCCAACCGCGCCGCCGCGTATCTCTTTCCGACGAACGTCCAGGATGCCCGGGCCATCTGGGTGAATCCCGCGAGGCTGGGCGTGCAGCGCGACGCCTCGATCTACGCGGAACTGGCCGTCGGCGATCCGGGAGCCAAAGGACGAGTGCGGCAGATCAATGCCGGGTTCAACTCGCGCGGCCTGTCCTTCGCGTACCAGCGTGATATCCTCGACAATGGCGTGCGCGGGGGTACCTACCGGCTCGGTCTGGCGGGAGGGTCCGGCGGCCTCGCAGCCGGCTTCGACATCGCGCGCTACGAGGGCGGCGGCACCCACGCGACGGGGTGGGATCTCGGCACCTCCTACGTCGCGCTTCCGAGCCTCACCGTCGCGCTCGTGGCAACGAATCTCGGCCAGCCGATCGTGCGCGGTTTGCGGCAGCGGCTGACGTTCGTTCCCGGTTTCACCTGGCAGCTGCCGCCCCTCCCTACGTTGGGACTCTCGGCGGACGCACGGATCACCCCCGACTCGGTGGCGTCGTACGCGTTTGGGGCGAGCTGGCGCGCGGCAACAGCCTCGCGCTGGCCCATGGAGATCATCGCGCGACTCGACACCGACGGCGGCTTCAGACGCGGCGCCTTCGTGTTCGGATTCTCGATTGGCGGGTTGGATCGCGGCGGACTCATCGGCACCACACCCGGAGACGTCTCGCGGATCGACGAGTTGAGCCTGTACGGCTTGTCAACGCGCGAACCCGGGCGCGGTCGTCCCTAGGGGCGACGGGGCGTTCCCGTCCGCGGGCGCGTGCGCGGCGGAGGTTTGGAAGGCGTGGTAGAGCGGGGGCGGGGGTGCGCAGCAGGCGGTGCGACCGCGCGGCGCTTCGTGGCGGCAGCTTCCACGGTCCGATTCAGCTCCGGGCGCAGCTGCATCATGTCGCGGAACGAGAGGCTCCGGTACACCGTATCCGCGATCCTCGGCGCATAAATCATCAGTCGAAACGACAATCCGCCGTGAATCTCGAGATCTATATCCCTACGCACGCTGTCGCGTGCGTAGGACCGCACTTGATGCGGCGTCACGACGACCGTGCGGTGCCGCGTAAGGAGCAACAACGTCGAGTCTTCCTGACCGGCGGGCTGGTAGGCGTACGATGCGACGTCGCCGGCGACGAGCGCACCGCGAGCGCGCAGCATGCGAGCCAGGCCGTCCGGGAGGGGTGCATGCGCCGCGATACGGGGCGGTTTGCTGAACACATAGTAGGCCACGGCGGCTGCGCCCCCGGCGAACGCAATGGACAAGAGGCATCCTGCCACACTCAGACCAACCAGGGACCGGTAAAACATCGACCGTAACCGGCGCCGGAGCGGTATATGCACGCGATCGCGCGCCGCGGTCGGCAGGGCGCCAACCAGGGCCCGGCTGACCTCGCTCGCCATCTGAAAGCGCTTGCTGCGATTCTTTTGCAGCATCTTGTCGAGCACGACGGCCATTTCTTCCGGCACGTCGGGGCGGCGGCGGCGGATCGGCTCCGGCTCCTCGGTGAGCTGCTGGGCGAGAATCGCCGCCGAGGAGAGACCCTCGAACGGCGGCGATCCGGCGAGCATCTGGTAGAGCACGATCCCGAGGGAGTAGACGTCGGACCGGCCGTCGAGGCTGTCGTCCGACGCCTGCTCGGGGCTCATGTATTCCGGCGTCCCGACGATCATCCCTTCGCTGGTGAGCCGGGGAGACCCGGGCGTGGCCGCCTGGGCTGCCTGGGCGGCTTTGGCGATCCCGAAGTCGGTCACCAGCGCGTGCCCGCTCTTATCGAGCAAGATGTTGTCGGGCTTGATATCGCGGTGGACGATTTCGTGGCTGTGGGCGTAGGCGAGCGCGTCGGCCACCTGGCGGGTGATGCGCGCGGCGTCGCCGACGGACAGGGTCTTCTGGGTCTCCAGCAATTGGCGCAGCGACGGCCCGTCGATGCACCGCATGATGAGGTAGAAGATTTCCTCCTGCCGGCCGACCTTGTAGATCGGCACGATGTGCGGATGCTCGAGGCGCGCGACGGTCTGCGCTTCGCGCAGGAACCGCTCCGCGACCACCGCGGATGGCGCGAGCTCCACGTCGAGCACTTTCACCGCGACATCGCGATTCAACACGTTGTCGCGCGCGCGGAACACCGCGGCGAAGCCCCCCTCACCCAGCAGGGGGCCCACGGTAAATTCCGATGCAAGCGCTTGTTGCAGGCGCTGCTGGAGGGCTGCGAGGTCCATGGCGGTGCAAAAAGCTAGAATTGCGGGACGCGTTCTGCTAGGGACGAGCGCGCTGTTTGTCGCATGGTTACTCGCGGTCTGGCCACCACCGATCTGGTGGCGCGATCACGAACCACGCTGCACGGCGATGATGCGGCTGCGCGACAATTGCGCGATGAGCCGGCGGACCAACGCGCGGCCGAGCCGTCATGCGACCACGCATTTGCTCGAGCGCATGGTTATCATCGCCGAGGACTCACGATTCAAAACGCATCACGGCGTTGATTTCGTGGAGCTCCGCGATGCGTGGGTGGCGGGGGGCCACCGCGGCGCGAGCACGATTACGCAGCAGCTGGCCAAAAATCTCTACCTGTCGCCGTCGCGCTCGTTGTTGCGCAAGCTCAAAGAAGCGGTGACGGCCATCCGGCTCGAGCTCGCGTTGAGCAAAGACCGCATCATGGAGATGTACCTCGATGTGGCCGAGTTCGGGCCGGGCGTCTGGGGAGTGAACGCCGCGAGTCAAGCCTACTTCGGCGTGACGCCGGATCAACTCACCGACGCGCAGGCCGCGGCGCTCGCTGCGACCTTGCCGCAGCCACGGACATCCAATCCGGCGTTTCGGCCGGCGCGTATGCTCGCGCGCCGCGATCTGATTCTCGCCCGCTATTACGGAGGGAAGACCCCAGTCCCGCCCGCCTTGGAGGACTCGATCCCCGAGATCGCACCGATCGAGCCTCCCGTACTCCCGGTGATTCCGATTGATTCGTTGGTGCCTGTCGATTCGCTGGTGGATTCGCTGCCGGACTCGCTAATCCACAAGCCGTAGCGGCATCACGAGGGCCATGTAGGACGCGGGATCGTTCCAGCCCACGGGTTCGATGGTTGCGGCGCGCTCCGGAGCCTTGAACGTGAAGCGCACTTCGTCCGTCGGCATGTACTTGAGGATCTCGAGCAGATACATCGCGTTGAAGCCGATCTCGAGCGGCTCGCCTTCGTAGGTGACCGCGAGCTCATCCTGGGCCTCGCCGAGGTCGGGCGTCTGCACCGAGAACTTGACGTTGCCGCCGGAGAAGGCGAGCCGGATGCGATGCGTCTGATCGCTCGCTACGACGCTCATGCGGCGCAGCGCCGCAGCCATGGCCGCCTTGTCGACCGTCGCCTGCTTGTCGTTCTCGCGCGGGATCACCTGCTCGTAATTCGGATACGGTCCTTCGATCAGGCGGGAGAACACCAGGGTGCCGCCGGCGCGGAAGCCGATGTGGTTGTCGCTCTTGGCCAGGTCGATCTCGGCGTCGCCCGCGTACAGCCGGCGAATCTGCTCCAACGCCTTGGGCGGAACGATGAGATCCGCTGTGGATCCCCCCGTCGCCGGAACGTCCATCTTGGCCAGGCGGTGCCCATTGGTTGCCACCATCCGCATGCGGTCGGGCCGCAGCTCCCACAGCACGCCGTTCAGGATCGGCCGGCTCTCTTCGGTCGACGCGGCAAAGGCAACGTGACCTACGAGCTTGTGCACCACGCCGGCCGCGGCTTTCCAAGCCTTCTCGAACTTGACGGCAGGGAAAGAGGGAAACTCTTCGCGCGGCAGGCCGAGGAGCTTGAACTTGGAGCGGCCTGACTCGATCGACACACGTGCTTCGCCCGCCGCGGTCACGCGGACCGGTCCCGCAGGCAGCTCCCGCGCAATATCGACGAGCTTCTTCGCCGGTAAGGTGACGGCGCCGTCCGCGTCCACTTCGGCGGGAACGGTCGTGCTCACGGCGATGTCGAGATCGGTTCCGGAGAGCCGCAGGCCGCCGCCCGCCTTGGATGCCTCGACAAGCACGTTGGCAAGCACCGGCAGGGTCGTTTTGGCGGGAACGGCTGCCGCGACCGCCGCCAGGCCTTCCTGTAGCTGCTCCCGCGTGATGGTGAACTTCATGCTTGGGCGCTTCGTCTCCAAAATGAGGAAAGTCTTTACTACCTCTTCTCTATATAGAAATACTAGTAGTAGTAGTAGACCTCGGGGATATGTGGGTGATATCGCTAAAGCGCAACCACTGAATCACCTGTCGTCCATCACACGATGTTCGTGCACTGTTGGGACTGTTGGCGCTTTGCGGATAGCTGGAGTGGTTTCCCCAGTGCCAACATCCCACACCCTTTTCCCACGCCAGTTGTTGGTTACAGTGCGGACAATTCCTGGCGTGCCATCTCGACGCGTTCCTTGAATGTCCGGTCGCGCATCATCTGGCGTTCGACCTTATCCACGCTGTGAATCACGGTGGAATGGTCGCGGCCGCCGAATGCCTGTCCGATCTCGACGAGCTGCATCCCCAGCATGTCCCGCGCGAGGTACATCGCCACCTGGCGGGGGATCGTGAGCGTCTTGGTCCGCGCCTTGGACCGCAGGCCCTCCGGCGTCACCCCCCAGCGGCGCGCCACGACCTCCTGGACCCGATCGATGCTCGGCGCCGACCCGCTCGTGCCGTCGTATCCGGCCCCGTCTTCGCCCTGGCGGATCTTGTCCGAGAGCGCCTCGCGGGCCAACTCGATCGTGACCTCGCGGTTCTTGAGCGAGGCGAACAGCAGCAGCTTGATGATGCAGCCTTCCAGCTCGCGCACACTCGAGCGGATGTGCTCCGCGATGAAGCGCAGCACGTCGTCCGGAATGGTCAGCTCGAGGTGATCCTGCTCCGCCTTTTTCCGGAGAATGGCGATGCGATGTTCGAGATCGGGGTGCCCGATGTCGGCGACCATCCCCCACTCGAAGCGGGAGATGAGCCGGTCTTCCAGGCCGGGGATTTCCTTCGGCGGCCGGTCGGAGGTGAGCACGATCTGCTTGTGCGCCTCGAACAGCGCATTGAAGGTGTGGAAGAACTCCTCCTGCGTCATTTCCTTGCCTTCGAGGAAATGCACGTCGTCCACGAGCAGGAGATCCACGTCGTTCCGATAGCGCCGCCGGAATTCCGACATCGTGCGCGCGTGAATCGATTCGATCACGTCGTTGATGAATTGCTCGGCGCCGAAATATTGCAGCCGGGTCTCGGGGTTTTTCTCGAGCACGGCGTGCGCGATGGCCTGCATCAGGTGCGTCTTGCCGAGTCCGGTCGCGCCGTAGATGAATAGCGGGTTGTACGTCTTCCCCGGCGCTTCCGCGACGGCGTGCGCGGCGGCCGCGGCGAGCTCGTTCGATTTGCCGATGACGAACGTCTGGAACGTGTAGCGTTCGTTGAGCGGCGTGGTCGCGACCGGAGAGACCGTTGCGACCCCTGAGCTCTCGCGCGGCGCGACGAAGAAATCCATCTGCGGGCGCCGCTGCCGATCCTCCTGCACGCGGAACACGACCGTCGTCGGCCGGCCTAGCACCCGCTCGGCGGCGCGCGCCAGAAACGCCGCGTGCTTCGATTCATTCCATTCCGCGGCGAACTGATCCGGCGCGCCGAGTATCAGGCGGCCGTCGTCCAGTGCGATTGGCTCGGATGGCTCGAGCCATGTCCGCACCGTCGCCTCGGGAAGTTCACGTCGAGCTTCGTCGAGGAGACGCTTCCAAGCTTCGTTTACCGATTGCTCCATTACGATTTTTCAGATTTTGGAAGGACGTCCAGCAAGGGCGGCCCGAAAGTACGAGCCGCATATGGAAAAGTCAACCTTGACCAGCGCGTCACGAGCCGGGTAACTTTCCCCGCCTTACTCGAGGAAATTTATGGGTCCGACGTATCGGCCGCGCAATCGGCGGCGCATCAATAAGCACGGATTTCGCGCACGGATGAAAACTGTTTGGGGCCGCGCCACCCTATCTCGCCGGCGCAAGAAGGGTCGCAAGCGTCTCACCGTTCGTACTCCATCCAAACACCGGAGCCGGTAAACGCGCGAGCGGTATCCGCGCCGCGTGCGGATCACGCGCGGCTCGGAGCTCACCGCCTGCTGGGACGCAGGTCGCCGCAGGCGCACGCCGCATCTGGATCTCGCCTGGCGTCACAGCAGTTTGGGTCATGCGCGCCTCGGACTCATCGTGCCGCGTCATCAGTCATCGGCCGTCGCGCGCAATCGCCTGCGCCGACGGCTGCGCGAAATCCTGCGGCGCGACGTCCTGCGTAAGCTGCAGTCGGTCGATCTCGTGATTCGTGCGAAGCGCTCTGCCTACACCGCCTCCTTTGCAGTGCTACGCGCCGAATTGACGGGCGTGGTGGAGACGCTGACGTGACGCTGCAACGATTGCCGCGCGTGATCGTAATGGCTCTCATCCGTGGCTACCAGCTCACGCTGTCGCATCTCGTGTTCACGCAGTGTCGCTTCGAGCCGTCGTGCTCGCGCTACACCTACGAAGCCGTCGCCCGCTATGGCGCGCTCAAAGGCTCGTGGCTCGGCATCCGCCGGATTCTCAAGTGCCATCCATTCCACGCCGGCGGGTATGATCCCGTTCCGTAATGGATAGGAACCGCCTCCTCCTCGCCTTCGTGCTCATGATGATGGTGGCGATCGCGCCATCGATCATCTGGCCGCCGAAGAAGTCGGACCGTCGGACGGTCGGACAGTCTGACAGTTTGCGTGTGAGCGATTCGTCTGCGTCGCCGCGCGCCACTGCACCGCCTGCCCCGTCCGACGGTCCGACCGTCCGACCGTCAGACGCCGATACAGGCCGCATCGTTTGGGTGACGTCCCCGCTCTACCGCCTCGGCTTCAGTACGCGTGGGGGCCTGCTCAAGGCCGCAGAACTCCTCCAATACCGGTCGTTTGCTCCCGGCGATTCGGCGCGGCCCGTGCAGCTCGTGCCCGCGGGCGACGCATTCTTGCGCCATCGCCTGGTCCTGCCGAGCGGCGATACCGTCTCACTCGACAATTGGGACTTCCAGCCGAGTCCCGACGCAGCGGGGCTTGTCGTGCATGAGGGGCAGGCCGCGCCACCGCTGCGATTCGACGCCGAGCGCGCCGGTTCCCACGTCACGCTCGAGTACAGTTTCGTGCCGGACCAGTACCGCTTCGAGGTCCACGGTTCGGTCACGGGACTCGGCAGCGGTGGCGCGGTGCTGCTCATCGATTTCGCGAACGGGTTGCGCTCGGTGGAGAAGGATTCGCTGGACGACTACCGACACTACTCGGTCGTCACGAAGGCGTCCAAGACGGAGCGCACCGATTTTTCCGGCATTCGTCCCAATCAGCGCGCGCTCCTCAACGGACCGTTCGAGTGGGTCGGAGTGAAGTCCAAATACTTCCTCACGGCGGCGCTCGCGCTCGACGAGGGCCAGCCGACATTCGGCGGCGCGATCGCGATCGGTGGTCCGCGCAAGGGCAAGGCTGCCTCGCGGGCCACCGTCCTGATCACCATGCCGGTGCAGCCCGCCGGGACGTTCCGGTACTCCGTCTACGCGGGACCGCTCGACTATCGGCAACTGGGGCGGATGGGGCACGGCCTGGACGACGCGAATCCGTACGGCGGCATCTTTCGGCCGATCATTCGCCCGGTGTCGCTGTTCGTCACCAGCATCCTCCTCTGGATGCATGAGCGGCTCGACCTGGCCTATGGCTGGGCGCTGATTCTCTTCGGCATCGTCGTGCGCCTGCTGCTCTGGCCCTTGAACCAGAAGGCCATGGAGTCGGGGATTCGGATGCAGGCGGTCGCGCCATTGCTCAAGGAGACACAGGACAAGTACGCCAAGGATCCGGAACGGCTGCAGCGCGAAATGCTGCGTCTCTACAAGGAGCACAAGGTCAACCCGTTCGGCGGGTGTTTGCCGATGCTGCTGCCCTGGCCGGTCTTGCTCGCGCTGTTCTTTGTCTTCGCGAACACCATCGTCTTCCGGGGAGTCCCGTTCCTCTGGCTCCCCGATCTCTCGCGACCCGATCCGTTCCGCATCATCCCGATCCTGCTCGGTCTGTCGATGTTCGGGCTGTCGAAGGTGGGACAGATTGGCGTGCCGCCGAATCCGCAGACCAAGATGATGGTGTACTTCATGCCCATCTTCATGACGGTGCTGTTCTTGAACTTTGCGTCGGGGCTCAATTTGTATTACGCGGCGCAGAACATTTTCAGCATCCCCCAGCAGTACTTGATCGCGAAGCGCCGGCTGCGTGAAGCGCCAGTAGCGAGCGCACGGCCGCCGGTGCCCGCCAAGACCTAGACTGCTCAGCGACGTCATTGCGGCCCTCGCCACGCCGCCTGGCCGCTCGGCCCTCGCGCTAGTCCGCCTCTCAGGTCGCGATGCGTTCATGATCGCGGCCCGCTGCCTCGAGCCGTTCCACGTCGCGCCGCGCGCGGTCTTCCGCGCCCGGCTCCGGCACCCGGACTCGCGCGAGCCGATCGACGAGTGCCTCGCCGCCTCGTTCCCGGCGCCGCACTCCTACACCGGCGAGAATGTCGTCGAGCTGTCGACACACGGGGGACTGCTGGTGCCGGCGGCGGCACTCGCGGCCCTGGTCGCCGCGGGGGCCCGCCTCGCGACGCCCGGGGAATTCACGCGGCGGGCGGTCCTGAACGGCAAGATGGACCTGCTCCAGGCCGAAGCGACGGCCGATCTCATCGACGCGGGATCGCCGGCGCAACGCCGGCGTGCACTTCAGCACCTGGAGCGCGGCCTGTCCGATCGCCTGGCGTCCCTGCGCGCCGAGATTCTCGAGCTCGAAGCGCTGATCGCCTACGACATTGATTTTCCGGAGGAAGATGAAGGTCCTGTGAGCGAGGACGTCGTGCGTCGTGCGTGGTGCGTCGTGCGTGATCGCGTGGCCGATCTTCTGAAAACCGCCCCCGAGGGGGAACGCCTGCACGAGGGCGCGCTCCTGGTCATCGCCGGCCGGCCCAATGCCGGGAAGTCCTCGCTCTTCAATGCGCTGCTCGGCACCGAACGCGCGATCGTGACGGAGATTCCGGGCACCACCCGGGACGCGATCGAGGCGCAGGCGGTCATCGAAGGCTTTCCATTTCGGCTGGTGGATACCGCCGGCTTGCGTGATGCGGGCGAGCGCGTCGAGCGGCTCGGGATCGAAGTCAGCAAGAAGTACCTCGCGGCGGCAGATCTCGTACTCTACTGCGAAGAGCGCGACGATCCGTCGCGCGCGGCGTTCCTCGCCGAGGTCAGTGCGCCGGTCGTCATCGCGAAGACCAAAGCGGACGTGAGCGGTGAAGGTGTCTCGATTATCACGGGTCAAGGGCTGGCCGAGCTCCGCCGCCAGCTGGCCGAAGTCGCCTTCGGCCGGTTGCTCGCGCTGGGTGACGTCGAACCGGTGGTGACCCGCGCGCGGCATCGTGCCGCGCTCGCGCGAGCGCTGGCGGAGCTCG